>Ga0214919_10001823_pt1 | contig 34273 bp, 32 predicted proteins | sample LL1503_MetaG_FD_177994 | JGI IMG/M metagenome (GOLD analysis project Ga0214919, IMG submission 177994) | Freshwater microbial communities from Lake Lanier, Atlanta, Georgia, United States - LL-1503 | ecosystem: Environmental > Aquatic > Freshwater > Lake | place: USA: Georgia | collected...
GCCATGGAACCCAGTGTGATGTTGTTCGATGAAGCAACAAGCGCTCTCGACCCAGAACTCGTTGGCGATGTACTGGGCGTCATGCGTGAACTCGCCGAAGAGGGAATGACCATGTTGGTAGTAACCCATGAAATGGGTTTTGCTCGCAATGTTGCCGACCGAGTTATTTTCATGGACGGTGGCGTCATTGTTGAAGAAGGAAATCCTTCTCAAGTCATTAATGAACCACGTGAGGAACGTACGAAAAAGTTCCTCGCCAATGTTCTAGAGAACTAATGCTGCGATGCCCTAAGGCAACGCGACAATAGTGATTGTGCCCGCAGCACCATCGACAGTAATGGTGGCGCCATCGGGAATGCGATGCGTTGCATCGGTTACCGACGCGACACAAGGAATACCCAGTTCACGGCTCACGATGCTGGCGTGCGAACCAACTGCACCAAGGTTCACCACTACTGCACCAGCGGCAAGGAACAAAGGCGTCCATGAAGGGTCGGTATTGAGGGTGACCAAAATGTCGTCGGCATCGAGCCCAGAAGGGTCAAATGGGTCGAGAATAATGCGTGCCTTACCGGTGTATACACCCGCTGAACATGCTGCACCCGTGAGCACATCGCCTACTTTGACGGTTTCGTAGTTGCCTGCGCCACGGCGCTTCCACTGCGACAAAGGTGGAACGGAACCATTCACAATAAATGGTGGTTCCAAGGTGGCAAGTTCAGCATGGTCGAGAGCACGTTCGGTGAGTGTTGCTTTAAATGAAGCAGGGTTTGCCAAAAATGCGTCGAGTTCAGCTTCGAGCAGCATGAAAATATCGGTTTCTGCAGCAATATTTCCTGCAGCTGCATGCCTGCGACCAAGCTCTGCAATAGCAACGCGCACTTCGTGGATGACGGCGATGTTGTTGGTTTTGCAACGCTCGCGTGCTTGTTGCCAACCAGCAGCCGATGCATAACCAGCAGCAAACATGCCGGCGGTTTCTGCATCGCTTGCAAGTGCTTCAGAAATTTCTGCAAACAATCGAGCGCGTTCTGCACCATTGCGCTTGCTTGCAGCGCGTGGGTCGGAACCGTCGCTTTGATGACGCAAGCGATCGAGCTGAGCAAATGCTAAGCGTGGGTTTGTTTCATAGCTATGTGCAGCGGGGTCCCATTCATTTGGTCCGCGTGAGCCGTGTTTCAATTTGAATGCATTCAACGCCTTTTCAAATTCCGTACCAGCAATACGGCCTTCCCAACCTTCAAAGCCGGCATCAAATGCAGCAGTAATTTCAGGTGTTGAGCGAATGGTGCGTGAGAGATCCCACAAGTCAATAGCAATGAGTGCAGAGTCGACGTCGCCAACAGCGCCAATGAGACGCACGCCGTCTTCTGGGCGACCAATTGCTGCAGTAATTGCTTGTACTGCTCCTGGCCCGAGTGACGCACCCAGCGACGACCACACGTGCTGTTCAAATGTCTCTACCAAGATGGGGGCCATGCTGCGTGCACGTGCAACAAGTTCAGCGTCGCTCAGCTGTGACAAGTTGGGGCGCTCTGCGCGAATTTTTATAGCGAGAACTTTTTGTTGCTCAACGGGTGGATGCACGGTGGAACCCATCACATAGGCCATGGTCTCGCCGAGCTTCACTTCATGAGCTGGGCTTTCGTGCCATGGTTCAGCAACATACGGTGGAACATCGGGGTTGGCGTCGAAATATGCAGCATCAACTGCTTCTGGGCTTGCACCTGGCATGCGCACACCCATGAGGCGAGCTTGCATGAGTGAGTTATAGAAGTAGCCACCAAAGAGCCCAAAGGTTTCTGGTGGTGTTCCGTAATCTTCGTGATCAAAAACGCCGAAAGTAACGAAGCCAACTTTGCACCCGAGCACCACACCTTTTTCCCAGCACAAACTCCACCCCAACGGGCTCACTGGATCGGCTAGTACGTCGGCAGCGTTTCCGCGGGTGTAACTAGGAAAGCGCTTCGTTGGTGTGCGGTCGATAATCCATTTGTCAGCTAACACAGTGTCTCCCTTTGGCCCTGGCGGTGTTCACCGTCAGTTCACTTTCGTACTCGTGAAAAACTACCTGAGGTGAGGCCTGAGTCACACTACGGAATGTCCGAAATGGAATATTTCAGGGGCCTTTTCCCTAAATAGGCCGCGGAATGGGTGGAATGCCACCCGTCAGCATGCCTTCTGCCCGTTCTTTCACTAATTCCACATAGCGCGGGTGGGTCATAATCCAAAAGGTTCCATTGTTGATGGCCTCAAGCACTTGGTCGGCAACATCTTCTGGGTCAATGGCTTCGGTCGCCGTGGTGAGACCTTGAGTGCCAAAGGCTTCGCCCTTCACGCCACCTGGGCGGTTGCGTTCGCTGAAACCGATTTTGGTGCGCACAACCCCGGGGCATAGCACCGAAGCACGCAACGGAACCTTGGCTGCCATGGCGTCGGCAAGAAGTGCTTCCGACAATGCAACTACTCCTTGTTTTGCCACGTCATAAGAAGCAATGCTCGGAAACGCCAAGATGCCTGCTGTGGAAGCAGTGTTCACCACATGCCCAGGCTCACCGGAAGCAAGCATGCGCGGCACGAAAGAATGCACTCCATAAATAGGGCCCCACAGGTCAACACCGAGCACCCATTCCCACGATTCAATGGAAGCTTCCCATGTGAGGTCGCGATGAACAACGCCTGCGTTGTTGCACAGAATATGAACTGCACCAAATTCTTCATATGAAAAATCGGCAAGTGCCTCTACTGCATTGCGATCGGACACATCGCAACGCATTGCTGCACACGGAATGCCTGCATCGTTCAACAAGTCGCTTGCGGCATCAAGGGCACCTTGTTCAACATCGGCAATGACTACGTTCATTCCCTCTGCGCCAAAGCGTTGAGCCATTGCTAAACCAATTCCCGATGCACCGCCAGTGATGACCGCGGTTTTTCCTTGCAAGTTTCCTAATACACCAGCCATGCGCGCTCCTTATGAAGTATCCCTATTTACAAAGCGTAGTTCTTTTCTGAACTCCGCCTGCCCAACCACTTCACCCACGCCACTATTGTCATGCCATGAGCATTCTCGACACATTTCGTATGGACGGCAAAGTAGCTGTAGTCACCGGCTCGGGCCAAGGTATCGGTCGTGGCATTGCTTGGGCGCTCGCCGATGCCGGCTGCGATGTAGTTCTCAACTCGCGGCGCCAAAGCGACCTTGACGAAACAGCTGCTGGCGTTCGCGAACGCGGTCAACGCGCTCTTACCGTCGCTGGTGACATTCGCGATTTTTCTGACAATATTGCTGCAGCAACCATCAAAGAATTTGGTCGCCTCGATGTCTGGGTAAACAATGTTGGTGGTTCCGATGAAAAAACAACACGTACATTAATTGATACGCCCGATGAAGTTTTTCGTAATCAATTAGAACTCAACCTCACGTCAGCATTCCAAGGCGCAAAAGCCGCTGCAGCAAATATGCCCAATGGTGGAGTCATCATCAACATTGCTTCAGGTGCTGGCATGCGTGGTTCGCCAATGACCGGCCCCTACGCAGCATCTAAAGCAGGCATGATCAACCTCACCCTTACTCTTGCCCTTGAACTTGCCGAACGCGATATTCGCGTGAACACCGTTTCTCCTGGCCCCATTGCCACAGAAGCATTTTTGGAAGTACTTGGCATTGCAGCCGACCTCGACGCCATTGCTTCCACTATTCCTTTACGCCGCTTAGGAACGCCTGACGATATTGGTGCTGCAGTTTTGTACCTTGCATCACCGGCATCATCATGGGTAACAGGACAAAACATTCTTGTTGCCGGTGGTCGAACAGAACGTAGTTACCAATACGGCGGTCGAGAAAAAAAGAAATAGAACATGGCATCTACACCACAACCATTCACCATTCCCTACAGCGCTGAAGCGGTAGCCGACCTACACCAACGGCTCGACAACACGCGTTTTCCACTTGGTGTGGCAAATGATCAATGGAAATACGGAATGGAACAAGAATGGTTTCGATCGTTCTTGCAGTATTGGCGCCACGAATTTAGTTGGGAAAAACAAGTCGCAGAAATGAATGCGCTCCCCAACTATCGGGTCGAGATTGATGGCGTTCCCTTGCACTTTGTACACCTCAAGGGAAGTGGTCCTGCTCCGCTGCCCATCATCACCACTCATGGGTGGCCATGGAGTTATTGGGACTACCGCGATGTTGCGCAGCAACTTGCTCACCCCGAATCATTTGGTGGTTCAGCGCTTGATTCATTTGATGTCGTTGTTCCCTCACTTCCCGGTTTTGGTTACTCTTCTCCATTGCCTATGGGCCATCTCTCTACGCGCGATGTTGCACACCTGTGGAACACACTCATGACCGAAGTTCTGGGTTACCCCACCTACTGTGCACATGGTGGCGACTGGGGTGCCATTGTTACTGCTGAACTTGCACACGCTCACGCATCTTCACTTCATGGAGCACACATCACCTTGCCGATGTTCTTTGGGCTCAACCGCGCCGATATCACACCAAGTGATTACGACGAAGAAGAAAAGCATTATCCCGAACTCATGAAAACGCGCATGGCTACAGCTACTAGTCATTACACCGTGCAAGGGATTGAGCCCGAAACTCTTGCATACGCGATGCACGACTCTCCTGCTGGCATGGCTGCATGGCTCATTGAGCGTCGTCGATTGTGGAGCGACTCAGCCGATGCAAGTGGGCATCGCGATGTTGAGCGCGCCTTCACCATGGAAGAACTTGCAACATTGGTCAGCATCTATTGGTTCACCGAAACATTTGGAAGTTCATGCCGGATGTATTACGGGCGAACCAATGAGCCATGGCAACCCGAGCACAATCGCACTCCCATTATGGAAGCACCCACTGCCATGGCTGTGTTCCCTGGTGACCTTATTTTTCTCCCTCGTCGTGCTGCAGAGCGTGTTGCCAATATTCAACGCTGGACCCGCATGCCGGCAGGTGGACATTTCGCAGCTGCAGAAGAACCCGAACTTGTTGCCAACGATGTGGCCGAGTTCTTCCGTACCTATCGGTAACTGCAACTTTTGTTTGGTTTTTTCTTGTTGAGGGAAATGCTATTTTTCCTCTATGACAACTGATGCAAATAACTATCCGCTGCGCCCCGATGAAATCACTACCGCTTGGTTAGAGGCAGCGCTGAAGTCGAGCAACTCAATGCCAACAAGTGCGGGCATTGCGAGCATCGCCCGACGCCCCATTGGTGTTGGTGTGGGAATGCTTGGGCTTATTGAAGTTGTTACCCCCACTTATTCAGGCGATGCAGGCAATGCGCCAAAGTCTGTTGTGGTGAAGTACCCCACTGAGGTGGAAGGAAACCTCGCAGTTGCCACCACGTTCAACGTGTACGAGCGCGAAGTACGTTTTTGTCAGTTGCTCGGCCCGAAAGCCGGTTTGCGTCTTCCCAAGTTGTATTTCGCTCACACCACTTCTGCTTCATCATTCATCATGGTGATGGAAGATCTTTCTGGTTATGCACTTGGCGACCAAGTGGAAGGCTGCAGTGTGAACCAAGCAGAGATGTCCATTATTGAAATGGGCAAGCTCCACTCAGCATTTTGGGAAAAGGTCGCTTCTGACGATTTTGAGTTTGTTCCATATCACTATCCAAGTGTTCACTCCGATGCATTGCTGCAAGGCGCTATAGCGGGTTGGGATGCAATGGTTGCCATTTTTGGTGATGTCATTAGCCCCGAATTAAAGAACAACAAAGACAAGTTCCTTACAACAGTTCCCAAAATGCAAGCATGGATTGTTTCTCACCCACACACGTTGGTACACGGCGACTGGCGCATGGACAACCTCATGTTTGGCGTTGAGCCCGGCCATGCTCCCATGGCTGTTCTCGACTGGCAAGGCACATTGCGCTCAAAGGGCGTACAAGACCTTGCGTATTTGTTAAGCCACAATATGAGTGTCCCCGATCGCCGCGACAATGAGCGAGCACTCGTTGCTATGTGGCATAGCGAGCTTCTCAAGAATGGTGTGAAGAACTACACCGCTGAGCAAGCATGGGACGAATACCGTCGTGCCGTGATGTACCTGTGGTTGTATGCCACTGTTATTGCCGGAACGCTCGACCCGTCAAATGAACGCGGCAAAGCATTCATGACGGCAATGGTGACACGCTCGAGTACCGCCATTAGCGATCTCGACTGCATTTCGTTGCTTGATGCTTTTTAAAGCATCAAGCACTCAGAACTAGCGCTTATCGGCAGTGGTATCGAGGCGATGGTTCACATAACGCGGGCCGCTTACCCAACCGCACATTTGTGGATCACATTCAAATATTTCCCCTGAAATCCATTTCCCGTCTAGCCGAAATAGACCTGAACGATTTCCATCGGTGACTTTGATGTTTCCATCAGCATCTTTTTCATAGATAAATTTCGATACTGGATGTTTTAAACCGTTCATTTCCTATACCCCCAAATACCGATCGAGCATGTTATGGAACCAACGCACTTTTGATTCCTGGTAGTTCGCCAAAGTGACTCCTGGCTTCACAGTAGTTTCCAGACCAATTTGAACACGTTCCATGTTGAAAACATCTTGATCGAATACCTTGCCCAAGTTGCCTAATTCTTCGGCACTCGACCATGGCTCATCAAAATCGAGCAAGTGCATCTCTACAGGAGCAGGACGCTCACCAGAAAATGGCGACATGAAGAAGCACTCCATGAGCGACTGGCGATGGTTGTCACCTAATGGGCGGAATCGGTACACAATGCGGTTATATGCACCCCATGGGTGGAAGTTCGGGAACAATGTGTAGTCAATGGCATCAAGATATTCGCCATCGCACCAGTCATCTACCGCATCGCCAACGATGGGGCGCCAGCGATCGCGAGTAGCAACGGCAGCTGTTTCTCGCGCAGTTTTTCCTTCGGGAACCACTACAACTGCTTCTTCGTCAACACGAACATCCATCATGATGCGCATGATGTCGTTTTGGTCGACGGTGTAATTCAAAAGCGGGCTTTGCATTCCACCCGGTGTGATAACACGACTGAAATTTCCCCATACATCAACTTGGCTACTGGTGTCTGCAAGGTATCCAAGAATCTGAGGATGAGTTGCATTCACGTGATACGCCTCGCTGAATGCCTCTTGCGCAATTTTCCAGTTGCAATTCAGTTTCTTAGCAACATGTGCCTGAACGTAGCGTCCACCGAGATCCCAGCGTTCAAAATGCTGCGGCAACTCTCCAAGAAAACTTTCAAATGACTGTGCACGTGGGTCTGGGTTAATGAAAACAAAACCTGCCCACGTTCCTACTTGCACTTCAGGCAAAGAAAACTCACTCGGTGTGACATGTTCGAAATCCCATCCAGCAGGAATTTCTGTGAGGTGGCCTTCCGTCGCCCAAGTGAAACCATGGAATGCACAACGAATTTCGCTGCACTTGCCGTCGTATTGCTTGAGCTGACGACCACGATGCAAGCATGCGTTGACAAAAGACTTGATGGACCCATCGGCTTGACGAATAACAATGTAGGACTTATTGCAAATCTCATAAATAATGTAATCGCCGTCGTTTGGTATGTGCTCTTCCCGGCAAGCGAATTGCCACACTTTGCTCCACATGAGGTCACGTTCCATCTCATGCCATTCACGAGAAATGAAGCGCTGAATATCGACATCGGCCGAACCCAAATATGGGGCCGACTCTAGGCGCAAAACTTCTGGCACTTCGTGGCTATCGGTATCAAGGATTTGCTGGTATGTAATTCCAGGCGCTTGACGAAAACGTGCTTCTGTTGCTGTCATACCTTAAACACTAGGCTTCAACTAGGCACTACGGCGCGTCGGACAGGACGATCCCAACCTGGCTGCCCCGTGGGTTTTGGGCTTGGCCAGAGGCCTGGACCCATTTCCACCATGCCATGATGTGTGCTGTAGTCGCCTAACAGGTTCAAAAATGGCACTGCGTCAAATGCCTCTGGTCCGCGTACGCCTGTGGCCTTCCAACTTCCGTTGCATAGCAATTCGAGAGCAACCACTGGGCACACCGCTGTTTGCCACAACACTGCCTGTGACCCCCACTCCCGCATTGTGGTCTCGTTATCTGCAACGTGGTACAAATATACCTCTCTTGGGGCTCCGTCATAGGTGCCGCGCACCCAGGTGCCAGCACAAGTTTTGCCGTGCATGAGGTGACCCAATTTTGCCGGGTTGGGCAAAACAGATGCCAAAACATCACGCGGAGAAACGCTCACGTCACCAACGCGAATTTTCTCGGTGCTATCGAGACCTAAATAGGCAAATGTTTTAAGCCAGTCGATGAATTCAGCACCAAGACCATATTTAAAAGTGACGCGATTGCAGTCAACTTCACGCGGAACAAGAATCACTTCTTCGTGTTCAACGTTCACACATTCAATGGGCCCAATTCCTGCCGGAAAGTGAAACACTTCTGGCTCGCTAAAGCAGTCGGTTGTATACAAACCACGTGTGGAGTCCCACACAATGGGTGGATTCAGACATTCTTCAATAGTGGTCCAAATTGAAAATGTAGGTGCAAAATCTAAACCATCAATAGACAAGTTGGACCCGTCGCGCACACCAATTTCATCGATGGTGTCGAATAAGTGATCGGCTGCGTAACGCGCAAAAATATCGCTGAGCCCAGGCTCGACGCCCATTCCCACCAATGCCAAGATGCCACGCTCACGCCACTTTTCATCGGAAGCAATTTGATTTTCACCAAGCGGGGTTCCCACTTCTTCATATGGGTTAGTGGGGTGTGGCGTGCTTAAGTTCATTGCCATGTCGATGTAGTTACAACCAGCTGAATATGCCGCATTAAAAATAGGGTCGTTCAAGCGTGGGTCGCAGGCATTAATTACAATGTCGGCATTCACGCGTTGAATGAGAGCAACAAGGTCTGCTTCATTGCGAGCATCAACCTGTTCGGCCACGAATCTTCCGGGGTCGTCGAGTTCAGCAATGGCCTCTTCTGCACGGACCTTCGTGATGTCGGCCAATACGAAAGACGTAAAGAACGACCTGGTCTCGGCGATAGAAGCCATCGAGGCTCCTACACCTCCTGCTCCCACTACGAGGATATTCATAAGTCACCAAATGTAAGTCTCGATTACCTTCAACATGACACTTACAGCACATTGAAGCGACACGCTGGTGCGCATCTATTTCATAGGACAAGCCTACCTCACCTATTTAGTTGACGTTCAGCAGATCAACAATGAAAACGAGGGTTTCGCCGCCTTTAATGACTCCACCAGCACCCTGATTGCCATAACCCAAATGCGCAGGAATGGTGAGCGAACGACGGCCCCCTACTTTCATACCTGCAACGCCTTGGTCCCAGCCGGCAATTACTTGGCCTGCGCCAAGTCGAAACTCAAAGGCTTCATTGCGATCCCAGCTTGCATCGAATTGCTTACCGGTGCTCCACGCAACGCCTACATAGTGCACTTCTACATTGGTGCCTTTGGTGGCTTCCTTGCCAGTTCCCACAGTGAGGTCTTCAATAACGAGGTCAGCAGGTGGGTTAGTGGATGGAATGGAAACTGATGGCTTTGATGACATGTCTCCAACTTATCTACTTCATGCACCCGACGGCTACCGTTTCGTTGAAGTGCAGTTATTGCCCAATGCAAAGGAACCACTATGGCCGGTCGTCTTGAAGGAAAAGTAGCAGTCATCACTGGTGGCGCACGTGGAATTGGGGCCGGAATGGTGGAGCGGTTTATTACAGAGGGTGCACGCTGTGTCATATCTGATATTCAGCAAGAAGTAGGCCTTAATTTCACTGCTCAATTTGGAGACAAAGCAATCTTTATTCAGGCTGATGTTGCGAGCGAGAATGATGTGAAAGCAACAGTAGATGCAGCTGTTGCTCATTTTGGTCACATTGATTGCATGGTGAACAACGCAGGCATTCTTGGTGCTATCGGACCCATCGTTGATATTTCTGGTGATGAGTGGAGTCGCACCATTGGTGTTTTACTAAATAGTGTTTTTTATGGAATTAAATATGCAGCGAAGGCAATGATTGTGAGTGGTAACGGTGGAAACATCATCAACACAACCAGCACAGCAGGCTTACGTGCCGGTCTCGGGCCACATGTGTACACCGCAGCAAAACATGGCGTAGTGGGTCTGACCCAAAGCACGGCAACCGAGCTAGGTCAATATGGAATTCGGGTCAATGCGATTGCTCCCGGCGGAACCGTCACCGATCTCACCTCCTGGCTGATGGCAGAAAATGCAAAAAGCGTTGCAGAAGGGAAAACTCCGCCGCGCAAAGGAAACCCCATGGGCCGACCCGGACAACCAATCGATATTGCAAATGCCGCCCTTTTTCTGGCATCAGACGAAGCAAGCTACGTCAATGGTCATGTACTAGTGGTCGACGGCGCAGGTGAAGTCATTGGCGACCGTAACCACCGATTTGTAGAACTCGGTTCCCAAATAGTTCAAGAAGCTGGACGTAAAGGCTTATAGCAATGACATCAACACATGAAGATTTCCATGCCATTGTCAACGTAGCTATTGCATACACGTGGGCACTTGATACAAAAAACTTTGGCGCGCTCCAAGATGTGTTTGCCACCAATGCAACGGGCTTGTTGAATGGCACTCAATGTGATTCTCGTGATGCAATTATTGCGCGCATTTCCGGCTCACTTTTGCGCCTCGATTTTACTCAACACCTTGTAGGCAACCATCAAGTTGTGATCAATGGCGACACAGCTACTCATCGTTGCCAATTACACGCCCAGCATGTGAAAACCGGTACCGAGGGCGGCGACAACTTCATTATTGGTGGCTACTACGACGATGTTTTTGTTCGCACTACCGATGGTTGGCGTATTCAACATCGCATCATGCAGCCCACCTGGAGATCAGATAACGCAAACGTTGTAAAGAGATAATGCAGTGCCAGACAAAAGCCACATAGGTAAATCCGCTCTCGTTACAGGCGCTACCTCAGGAATAGGTGAAGCCACTGCATACGCGCTTGCAGATGCTGGCGCACATGTACTTGTTGTGGGCCGCCGACGTGAACTTGGAGAGCAGGTGGTGAGCAAAATTCAAGAAGCCGGCGGTACTGCATCTTTTTATGCTGCCGATATGCGTTCAACTAGCGACATCAACTCCATGGTCGAAACTGCTGTGTCTCTGTTTGGCAAACTCGACATTGCGTTTAACAATGCCGGCATTTTTGATCGCATGAACGACTTTCATACATACAGCGACGATTCCTGGGACGACATGCTTACAGTTAATCTCACTGGTGTTTTTCGTTGCATGCGCGCCGAAATTGCTGCGATGCTTACAACTGGTGGTGGGGTCATTATTAATAACGCTTCTACGGTAAGCCACCGCGGAAGTCATCGTGCCGGCCCAGCCTATGTAGCCGCTAAACACGGAGTATTGGGTCTTACGAAACAAGCGGCTATCCAATACGTACATCACAACATTCGTGTGAATGCGGTATCGCCAGGGCCCACAGAAACACCCGTTGCGGCGCCTCTCATTTCTCAAGGCCCAGAAGCAGTTGCGGCGGCTTTGTCGGCACTGAACCCCACTGGGAAATTCATTAGCCCACAGGCAATTGCTCAGGCGGTTGTTTATTTGACGTCAGATGTCGCTTCCATGGTGAATGGTTCTGAAATTGTGCTCGATGGTGGGCAACTCGCGCTCCTCTGACCATTCCCCTCATGAACAATTAGGCGTACGATAAGAAATAGTAACTACTTGCCGAGGAGACCCAATGGCTGAAGTGAAAGCAACACCAACAATTGTGCATGGAGCAGCACCCGTCGAGCCACTGCCCATTACCCCAGAGCGCTACCTCTCCCCAACTTACATGCAGCGGGAAACCGATAACTTGTGGCCGCGCATGTGGCTCTTTGCTTGTTTAGAAAGAGACGTTGCAAACGTTGGTGACTTTTCCGTTTTTAACCTCGGCCGTGAGTCCATCATTATCTCGCGTACTCAAGAAGGAAAAATTGCTGCCTTCTACAATGCATGCCAGCATCGTGGTGCAAAGGTAGCTACCGAAGATCGTGGATGCGTTGCAAAGTTTGTATGCCCTTACCATGGTTGGTCGTACCGACTCGACGGAAAGCTTGTAGTTGTTCCCGACAACAATCGATTCTGTGGTGGAGTCGACCGTAACGAACGCTCTATGCAACAAGTGCAAGTAGACACCTTTGCCGGTCTTGTTTGGATCTGCATGGACAACAACGCAGCACCACTGCGCGAATACCTTGGCATGGTCGGCGACCGCGTCGCTCCCTTCCACGTGGAAAACATGACTCTGGTTGGCGACCAGACTGTACGACTCGACTGCAACTGGAAAGCCGTTTACGACAACTTTGGCGAGCTTTACCACGTAGAACACATTCACCCACAACACGCCATGTTGTTCGATTGCCCAACAGCGCAAGTAGAACTTTTTGAAAATGGCCATACAGGCGTGAACATTATTGGTCATACCGTGAACTCGCGATTGCCTATTCCCGAGGAACCAAACTTCTATCAAATAGCACAGCTTGAAAAATATGGTGTTGACCCTGCTCTCTACAACGGTCGAAACCTCGATATTCGTCTCGATGTACAAAAGATGCGCCGCGAAAAAGGCCCCGAACTGGGCTTCGATTACAGCGAACTCAGTGACGAGCGTTTGTCCGATATTGAGCAATACAACTTGTTTCCTAACATGATGATTACTGCCCAACCTGAATCGGCATTGGTAATGCGGGCGCGCCCGCACCCCACCGACCCCAACAAATGCTTCTGGGACAAGTACACGTTCAAGTTGGTACCCAACCCCGAAGTGGCAGCTCGCGCAGGCGTTGAATTTCGCCCATCAAACCCGAAAGATCTATTACCCATTCCACGACCTACACACGATGAGTTTGAACAAGATGACGTCATTGCTGGTCGCAAATCAATGGACATCACGGTTGACCAAGACGTACATCTCATTCGCGACATTCAAGCCGGTATGCACTCACGTGGTTTCACCAGCCAAATTCTCAGCGAAGAAGAAGCACGCATTCAGCACTACCACGATTGGCTCGACTACTTCATGGGTGAACGGTCGTAATGACCACAGCACCAACATGGCTCGGCCCTATTCGCCAAACAGCTTTTGTTGTTGCCGACATTGAAAAAGCGGCCCATGAGTGGGCCGCGATACAAGGTGTTGGCCCGTGGTTTTTATATCACGTTGAAGTAGAAAACACCTTGTATCGCGGTGAAAAGGTAACCATGCGCGCTCGCATGGGCCTCGCCCATACTGGTGGTCAGCAAATTGAGCTCATCCAGCCCGATCTTTCGTTGCCCTCTATTTACCGTGAGTTCCTTGAAGCAGGAGGCACTGGCGTTCACCACGTGTGCTACTGGGCAAACATCGAACGCTCGCGCAAACACTTTGAAGGTCATGGTTCTGAAGTTGTTCAGCACGGCATGACCGCCACAGGAAATGAATTCCTTTATATGAACGGCAGTTGTGGATTGCCCTATCTGGAGTTTGTGGATCCCAACGAATCGATGGCTACATTCTTTACAAAAATTGCTGAAACTGCCCCGCAATGGGATGGTGTCGAAGCTATCTACGAATCACGTTGAGTCGAGGCTTTAAACCGTCACCACCGAGCCCTGATTCGACGTTTCCTTCCAGCGCATTAGTCGATTCTCAATTAGTTTCACGAAAAAATTGATGCCAATTGCAAGAAACGCGATAATGGCAACAATGCCAAATGCTTCTCCCATCAGAAGTTTATTGGCCGCTTCGCTGTATTGAATTCCCAGTCCATTTCTTGAACCAAAGAGTTCAGCAAATGTTGCGCCTAATAGAGCCCATACTGCGGCTAAGCGAATGGACCCAAAGGCCGAAGACAAAACTGCAGGAAGCGTAAGTTTGAAAAAAAGATGACGCCGTTGCCCACCCATTGTGGTCATTACCGTTTCCAGATCGGGGTCAATCATTGCTGCAGCATTGCGCGTTGCATCCATAACAATGAAATACACCAAAGTCAGAGCAATGAGTACCTTCGTAGTTTCAGCAACACCAAACCATAAAATAAATATGGGAACCAATGCAGTACGTGGCACTGCGTTGAGGAAAGTCATCAATGGCGATGCCATCTTCCATAATTTAGGGTAGATAGCAAACATCAGTCCGGTGAATACCCCCAATGTTGAACCAATAATCCATCCGTAGAATGCTTCTCGCAGCGTTACCAAAGTGTCGTACCACAAGGCACTGTTATTGTAATTTTCTATAAACCAGTCCCATACCATTGGTGGAGAAGCGATAAAACCTGGGTTGATCCATGCAAAGTGATACGCGGCCCACCATATGGATATAAATCCAAAAATAAAAACAAGCTTTCCAAGTTGTATAGGCAAATTGAAATTGCTCACAAATTTTTGCCTAGGTGTAAGCCCCTGATATTCAGCTAGAAGTTTTTCCCCTGGGCTTAAAGATGTGTCACTACTAGATGAGTTCACTACGCAATTCCTTCCAAATAGTGGATTCTAAATTTTTAAATTTCTCATTATCAATAAGATCATCAACCAATCGCGGTCGAGGGATATCAATTATTTGATCAAGTTTGATTTTCCCTGGACGCGCAGTCATCACAATGACTCGGTCGGCTAGCAACACGGCTTCGGCGAGGTCGTGCGTCACCAAAATAACGGTTGACGTTGTCGCTTCCCACAGGCGCAGAAACTCATTTTGAACAGTAATTCGCGTTTGAGCATCGAGAGCACTGAATGGCTCGTCGAGCAGCCACAGCTTTGGTTCAATTGCCAAGGTTCTAGCGATAGAAACTCGTTGTCGCATTCCCTGCGAAAGCTGTGATGGAAACTTGCTTCCAAAACCGTCGAGTTTTACGAGGTGCAACAGTTCCTCTACCCGCTCTTTTCTTTCTGCTTTGGGAATACCGCGAATTTCCAGTGGGAGTTCAATATTGCGCTGTGCTGTTCGCCATGGGTAAAGGCCTGAGCGCGCCAACATGTAGCCAACATCGAGTGAGGGTTTTAATACTTCCTCGTCATTGCGTTTCACCGAACCAAGCGTTGGACGCAATAGCCCCGCCAACATGTTCAAAATTGTTGTTTTGCCACAACCAGATGGGCCTACAATTGCCAAGAATTGTCCTTCTGGAACAACCAAAGAAACATCATCCAGCGCCAGCACCGGTTTACCATCAGCAGCGGCAAACATCAGCGATGAATCGGTCACTTTAACATATTGATTATTCAAAATAGATGTCCTTTATGTGTATTTACTGAATGACTAATTCAAGGCTCTTTATAAAATCTTCAATTTGTTGAGATATGAGTTTTTTAAAGTCATCAACATGTTCATACTCCCGAACCGCTCCAGGGAGAACATGATGTTCGAAATAAAAGTAATAACCCATGAGCGCGAATCGAATGATTTTTGCAGCTTGAATATCGTCTGAGAATTTATCGAGTTCACCAGTTTCACGACCGAATTCCACGAGTCGCATATAGAAACCTTCTTGGTACCTCACACGCGTGGCATAAATATCACCTAGCGCAGAATTACTTGAAGTTTCTACAAGTGCACGAAACATAAATTCAATATGGTGTGGCTTTGTGAGAGGCAACAACGAATGATGTAATAACAATTTTTGTACAGTTTCCATCATGCTTAAATTTTGTTGACGTGATGTAGCGATGATGTCTCGCCCGGAGGACACTGCAGGAAATGTCTGCGCGTACACCTCTCGCCACAAGTTTTCCTTTGATCCAAAATGGTGAGTAACGGTCGTAGATGCAATTCCCACTTCGGCTGCAATTGCAGAAACCGAGACGGCTTCGAAGCCTTTTTTCGCAAAAAGCCTGCGTGCAGTCTCGATGATTTCAATGCGGACGTTTCCCTGATGTAACGCTGAGGGGCGCCCAGCTTTTTTTATTTGGAGATCACCTGTATTTTCAAAGGGAGAAGTAGTCATCTTTGCCTCATCTGGGAGTTGTAAGTGTGGGTGACCATGATACTTCATGGTCACCCACGACCCATCGGGGACGATTACTGAATAGTGATAAAGACGCGTGAGTAACGCTCTTGATCAAAGTTGGCAAGTTTTTTGGGGTCTTTCACCGTGATAGTGACGTCACAGACTCCCGCTTTCTTGCCTTTCACACCTGCCGTGGATACTCCACAGATTGAAGATGTTCGGGTAGAAATTGACAACTTCGAACCTTTGAAGGTCTTCACTAATGCCTGCTTCACAAGAGAATCAAAAGCCAGAAGGCCTTTCACTTTAATAGGCTTAATTTGTGATGCCGATACGTCAAACAAGAAATCGTTGACGTTGTACAGCACTTTGAGAAGGCCATTGTCGTAGTTCCATTTTGCAACTCGGTTCCAAGCCTCGCCATTTATTTTTCCGGTGAGGTTAAAGAAGTTGCTCCAACGGCGAGCCATCGCTTGTGAGGTTGGTTCATCGACCCCACCATTTTTTACGATGTTTGCAACAACAGACGCAAAATATTTAGGGTTTTTAATACGCTTAATTGACTCGTCCATCAACGCGTCAACTGCTTTAGCAGCATCTGGGTTTTCACGAATCCATGCAGTACGAGCAACGTTAACTACTCCTGGAATATCTAAGTAGATATAACCCACCATGTCTGGAGTTGGATTCTTGGTACTAAAGATATTGGGAACAGCAAGTCCAGCTGTCTCTAGTTGCTCAGTGTATGGGCTCCATGTCCAAGCAGCATCAATGCTGTTTGATTTCATGAGTGCGCCAATGGTTGCGGTGTTCGTTGCGCCGCCAACAAATGTTCCCTTGAATTCCACCCCTGTGTGGAGGAACGCTTGCTTCCATGCTGTTTCACCTGATCCACCAACGGAGGTAACGCCAAGTCGAGCAGATGAGAGCGCTTGTATTTTGTCCTTAAACGTCTTCAATGTCGACATATTTTTTGCATCATAAAATGTCTTATTGACGACAGGGTCTGCAAGCGGAACTTGCATGATCTCGCGGAAAATGGTGATATCCGAGACTGCTCGCCAGCTGAATACGTTGTCCATAGTGGCTTGCACAATGTCGACCGCGCTGCCAGCTAAGAGAGCAAGGTTTTGTGCACCTGATAAAACTTGAGTTTCAGTAAAGTTGACACAAAATTCTTTGTCAATCCCAGTGTCGATGGCGTAGTTCAATGGCAACGAAGTCATTGAACCACGAGAGTTCGACGTTTTAATGTTGTAAAAAGTGGTGCACCCTGCAGCATTTGCTGCTGACGGGATGACCGCCAGGGCACCTACCAGCGCACCGCAGGATAAAGCTGCGGCTACTTTCTTTCGTATTTTCATGTATCCCCCTATTCATGTACAGATCCCCCTGATCTGTAACCGTTGTCACATTATAACACTAATACTCAAGTATTAGCAATAGGTTTTTGCGCAACTAAGTTACCCGTAGGTATCTCTATTGAATACCCCCATACCCAGGAATGGAGTACCGAAATCTATGAAGACTTTTGCAGGATCTCGAGAACCTGCTGTGCACGCCCGGCATGAATGGTTTCTTCGCGCCCGTTTAAGCGCAAAAGTCGTTCTACTTCTTCATCGGGCTCATGGTCGGCCCAATGTTGATACCCAGCATCTCCATTGATTTCACCTTGCACGATTCCTGCAAATAAGTCGGCGGTCACAACATCGGGAAGCGGAATAGACAGCACTTTTTCTTCAGCCGCTGTCGCTTCCCATTCACTGCCCAACTTTAAGGAAATGGCGCGAGCTAAACGGCGTGCGTGACCTCGCTCTTCAACAGCATTTTTACGTAGCAGTTCGGCAGCTTCTGCATTGTTCACTCGATCGGCAAGCAGGTTGTAAAAAACCTCACCGCTCACTTCAAGTTGATACACCACTTTCATGGAAGCAACATCGAGATATTCCTTGCCAGCCAGTGCGGCGCTAGCGGTGTAAAAGTTCACTTCAGTTGACATAGCAACATCATAGATAATGAATTTGTGCCTAGATACACAAAGACCCGGGTCTCTACAGAGATCCGGGCTCAGTGCTTGACCAATGCGCAATGCATTAGTCGATATAGAAAGCGAACGTCAGAGTGGACGGACGTTGTGTGCTTCGACACCCTTTTGGCCTTGGCCAAGTTCGAAATCGACCTGCTGGCCGGTTACGAGTGAGCGACGGCCTGTGCCTTCGATGTTGGAGAAGTGCACGAATACATCGTCTCCGTCTTCACGGGAGATGAAACCAAATCCCTTTTCGTCATTGAAAAATTTCACGGTACCTGTTGGCATAACTTCTCTATTTCCTTATCGCTGTGATGTGGGCTACCTGCGGCACCCCACCTGTTGTAACGAGGTAAGGGTATGAGCAGAAATCGCTTCTTGCTCCTTTTTCCTCACTTCTCAAGAAATATTCACGAAATTTTGAGTGCCGCATTTCGCGCCTCGTCGGGCACTGAATTCCATACCCCATAAGCATTTCATGTGCCTCTGCATGTGCTCACTGTGTTGGCGGTTTTGGTTGTTCCAAAAACCAGCGGTGTAATTCTCGAAATCCTTCGTCGAGTGTCACCGTCGGCGACCATCTGAGATCTTGCGCGGCGGGCCGTGGGTCGAACCAGTGTGCAGTGCCCAACTGTTCAGCCACGAACTTCGTGAGTGGGGGCTCGCCTTTTCCTATACGAGGCCAAATGCGCTCTATGAGTGAGCCCACGGCGAGTGCAATAGGCAAAGGCACTTTCTTTGGATGAAAGGGAACGCCTGCTGCATCACAAATTTTTTGCATCAACTCGCGCACTGTGCGCGGTTCGCCGTTAGCAATGACGTATGCCTTACCTGCACAGGAGGCACCTACTTGTACAGCATCTACTGCTGCTACCAAAGCGCTCACCGCATTTGAAATGTAAGTGGAATCGATGAGCGCATCGCCGCTGCCCACCATTGCCAACCGATTCGCTTCTGCACGTTGCACAATTCGACCCACAAGTTGAGTATCGCCTGGACCCCACACTAAGTGTGGACGAATGGCGACGACGGCACACGAATGATTATTTGCATTGAGGGCTTCTATTTCTGCAACTGCTTTACTCTCTGCATAAAACGCACGCTTATGCCCGGTGACAGCAGGAGTTGCTACAGCACCGACAAGTGAATGCCCAACATGTGCAACCGATGGAGTAGATACATGCACGATGCGTGCAACACCAAGGCTGCGAGCTGCTGACAAAATATTTTGTGTGCCCACAACGTTGGTGTTGTAGAACTCGTTCCAAGTTCCCAATACCCCAACACGTGCTGCTCCGTGTACCACCACATCGCAACCAGTCATTGCTTTCGTGACTGCATCGAGGCTGGAGATATCGCCCAACTCTTGATGTATGCGCACTCCAGCGGGAAAATGTGCTGTACGACGCTGCATACACACCACTTCTTCACCTCTCGTTGCTAACGCAACGGCAACTTCCCGCATCAATAAACTGCCGGCACCTGTTACGAGAACTTTCACTTTTTGGCACCAGACAAAAGAACGCTCATTTTGTTTGCCAATGCCGTGCGGTCGATTTTTGCATTGTGTCGAATATCAACAGGCAACTCTTTCACCACCCACACAGCTGCAATTTTTTGCGGGGCCACGGCCAAACGCACCTTTGCCGTGAGTTCAGGGCTGGCTTCACCCTCATTGCCGTTGGTGGTTTCCACCACCACAACAACTTGTGCAACGCCATGTGGCCCAACGCCCACCGCCGCTGCTCGCAGTACTTCAGGAACTTCTTCTGTAGCAATTTCCAGTGGCACAGGGGTGATGGCGCCATCCACCGTATGAATCACGTGCACGACGCGTCCTTCTACCCATATATTTCCGGCAATATCGAGGTGCCCCACATCGCCGGTGCAGTGCCAGGTACGCGCTGCGCCGGGGCGAACCGGGCGCGCCGCTGTTTGCGTATGCCACAAGCGGTCATACCCGTCTGACATCCATGGCGCCGATGCCAGAATCTCCCCGGTTATACCGGCTGCAAGCGGCACCACTTCTTGCCCTGCGCCAGGTGCTGCAACAACAACATCACAACCTTCTACTGCTGTGCCTACACATACTCCGCCGCTTCCCAGTTGGTCAGAGCCAATGTCTTCACGTACTGCAAGAGAAATATCAGCAAGTGGAAGCAACTCAGTCATGCCGTACGGCGTGTGCAGTTCACCTTGTGGACACAGAGTTTTCATTGCTCGCAGCGTTTCTATGGGCACTGGCGCTCCGGCAGACATGACGAGCCGTACTTTGCTCAGTGCTTCTGTGTTGACCGCAGGTGCAGTGGCCAACACATTGGCAAGTGCCGCTGGTGAAGCAAAGACCATGGTGGCTTGAATATTTTCGCATGCTTCATTCAATGCCTGTGCAGTCAGTGTGCGTGGTGCGGTGACATCCATATTCGCGAGTCCGGTACAAATACCAAGTGCTGGCCCGTATAGAGCAAACGGTGCAAACGCGGCAACGAATCGATCTGTTCTCGTAATGCTGTACAACTTTTGCAATGCATCGCGTTGCGCACAGAGCTGTTGATGCGTGTAGCGCACACCCTTGGCAGGACCTGTTGCCCCAGACGTGAACAAGACGGCAGCAAGGTCTTGCGGCTGAGGCTGTTGCACATACAACTCGGCAAGAGATTCTAGTTTTTTTGCACTTTGCAGTTCATTGAGCGCAATAAATGTTGCATGGGGGGCACACCTCAATGCGCGTGCAGCCAGCAATGCTTTTTGCGGCCCCACCACATGTTGCACACGAGCTGAACGAACTGCATTTCCCAAACCGCGTAGCCCCAAACCGCGATCGGCAATGACAGTGACTGCACCTATTCTCCATGCTGCATATACCACTGCAATGAGGTCGATACTGGGCGGAACAAGCACTGCAACACGTTGACCACGCTGCACTCCTTGGCGATGCAATTCTTGGGCATAGGTTGCAACGCGAGCAGAGAATTCGCCAAAGGTGACACTCTCTTGGGCAGATGCGTCGTGCACTGCAAGTTCACGTGCTCGTTCGGCTTCTTCCAACCGACCCCACAATGGCTCTGGCTCACCCAACGACAGCGGCGGTGAATTCTGAGTCACGGTGTCTTGCATTGCATCTTCAACAAATGTTGCAATTGATGTTTCCAACACCGCTAGATGACCGGCTTGAGCAATGCGGTGGAGTGCGACATTGCGAAACCTATGTAAAAGATCATCGGCAAAATCATCGTTAAAGACGGGATCTTTTGCCCCCCATATGAGTCGCACAGGAATAGTGAGCTGCGGCAATTGCTCAGCAACGCTATTGAGCACACCGTGGTTGAGATGTTGCGCATTGAATGGGACTTCGGCCACGAAGCCGGCAATTCCTTGCCGCGCATCTGCGTTTTTGTAAGGCGCGGCAAGCGCCCTACGTTGCACTTTAGTGAGTGAATGTCCGGGAAGAAGCGGAGTTCCCTTCACAAACAGTGGCGTGCGTTGTGTGATGAATTGGTGCAGCCCACTTGCAGCAGAAATTTTAATGAGCAGCGGCGCACGACGCCCTTCGGGAATCGCTATTCCTGTATTTGACAAAACCAGACCAGACACGCTTTCAGGATGAGCCACGGCATAACCCATGGCGAGAGCACCTCCCCAATCTTGGGCAACAATCCAAATGGGCGCGGAAATATTGAGCGCACGTAAAAGATCTTCAATGTCTTTGACTCGCGTTGCATAACTCCGCGGCCCTGTATTTTGCGAATAGCCCATTGATAAATGGTCGGGGGCAATAATGCGAACATCACTTTTGAGCTCATGAAACAATCGCGACCACAAGAATGACCAAGTGGGGTTGCCGTGCAAGCACAGAACTACCGGAGCATTTTCACTTGTGCCAGGTCGTTGCAAAACATGCCACGCATACGTTGCACCATCGTGACTCGGAACCTCTACAACGTTCGACCACTCGGGGAGCACACCAAATTCCTCTAGCTCGCGCCGAGATGGAGGCATGCACTTCTCCAAGGTGCTACCAAAGAATTTCGGTGAGGCTGGTATTGAGACCAGAACCTATACCCATGCACAGCACGCGTTCACCAGGCTGAATCTGGTCTTGCACTTTTGCCAACGTGATAGGAATAGCTGCCGGGCCAACATTTCCATATTGCGGAAAAGTAAGCGGAACTTTTGCAGAATTAATTCCGAGACGATCGCACAACATTGTGGTGTGCACTTTGCTCACCTGGTGCACGATGTACCAATCGAGGCCTTGTGACCAATTGAAATCGTCGGCTGCATCGGCCCATGCATCGGCAGCAAGGTCGAGACCTGCAACCAATAATCCGTGGGTATCGGTGGTCATGCGATCGAGACTGCCTACACACAAAGAATTGTGCTGAGTTGCGGCACGAGTGACGCCACCGACAAATTTATGTACTTCTTTATGCCTATCGCTACGTGCCATCACCATTGCTGCAGCACCCGAGCCAAGTGTGAGCGATGCGAACTCTGCAAACACATCACCCGCTGTTGACTCTGGACTGCGCAAACGGTTGAGCGTTGCCTCTTGTGTATAGCGACTTCCTTCGCCATCCACAATTAAGGCGTATTTCACGGTTCCTGCATCGAGCATGGTGCCAGCAACGTGCATTGCGTTAACAAACCCTAAACATGCATTTCCAATGTCAAAATTCAAGCACGCTGACGAAAGACCGAGTTGGTGGTGTACCGAACATGCAATAGATGGCTCAAGATGTTCTTTGCATACAGAAGTAGAAATGAGCACACCAATTTCGCTCGGGTCAATACCAGCTTTTTCAATGGCGGCCTTCCCTGCCATCGCAGCAGCATCGGCAAAAGAAATATCGGTATTCCACCAACGGCGTTCTTCTATTCCCGCCAAGCCCGCAAGTAAACCTGCTCGGAGACCATTGCGTTGATACGTCTCGGCGAGTTGCTCATCAATCCAGTCGGAAGTAACAACATGAGGCGCTTCCACTGCTGCAATGCTCAGCACTCCACTGTGTTGGTGTCGGAACACCGAATTTCCGCTCATTTCCAGCCTTCCGCTCACGTAGGAGACAGGCTAGTGAAAGTTTCCCAATAAGCCTTGACCACGCTCACAACTAATGGCTTAAACATGAGAAATGGTGAAATACAGCGCCTTCAAATACGCCCCAAACTCAAAACCTATGGGGTGATCAACAGGGTGTTCCGTCCGACGTATTTCATCAAGATATACCCCACTTGCACGGGCTGCTGCGTCGGCAACGTCGATGAGTTGATCGATATCGATACGACTCGAGCAAGATGCCTGCACCAACGTGCCCCCATTGGCAGTGAGAGCCATCCCCAGTTTTGCGAGGCGCTCATAGGAGCCGAGTGCTCGATGCACCGATTCTTGATTTTGCGCAAATGACGGCGGATCCAAAATCACGATGTCGAAGGTTCGCCCTTCATCAACCATTTCTTCCAACATCGCAAATGCATCACCTCTGATATCGGTTACAGCACAACGACCTATTGCAGGAATCTGTGTGTTGTGTGCCAAGTTGCGATGAGCAGTTGCCAATGCTGGCCCGCTGACATCGACCATGTGCACCGTTGCGGCTCCACCCGCAGCGGCCGACACCGTGAACCCGCCGGTGCTTGAAAAAACATCGAGCACACTGCATCGCGCATTGCCACCTTGCACTTGTTCTTCCACCATCTTGCGCACAATTGCGCGGTTATCTCGTTGATCTAAGAAGTGTCCTGTTTTATGCCCCTGCACCACATCGGCTTCAAAGTGCAATCCATTTTCCAAAAACATAATGGGAGCATCGGGAGCACTGCCATAAATAGTTGCCCCATCTTCTAAACCAAACGTATTTCCTGCACGCACAGTGCGAGAGAATCGCAAAACAATACGTTCGGGTGTAGATACAGCAACAATTCCTTCCACCACACTTGCCAGGTGCGCAAACCATGCTGCGCTATATAACTTCACCACCACGGTATTGCTGTATTGGTCGACAATGAGTCCGGGAAGTCCATCGTTTTCGCCGTGCACCCAACGGAAGCCCGTTGAACTGCCATCTTCTAAAAGCTCGTTGCGGAATTCACGACATGCTTGTAAACGATCTTTCCACCAGCCTGCATCAATTGTTGTGGGTTTGCCACTGTGCAACATTTTTATTCTGATCGGAGAATTCGGGTCCCAGAGCCCAATTCCTGCGAACCGTCGCTCATCATCAAAAACAACCGCCAAATCTCCGCATTCACCATGTGGCTTATGCGAAATGACTGCCTGATCGTAAAGCCAAGGGCTTCCTTGGCGCACGGCACGTAAGCCCGCTTTGGTTACCTGCACAGCAATGCGATGTACGGAGGGTTGAGGAAGATCTTTCAGCAAATTCACGAAGTGAGTCTAAAAGTCTGCGTTTCCAAAAGCGCATAGTCCTGCACATCGGAATACAGAGATGCAAAACGCCAGCCACCCGCAGTACGCACAAACGTGTCGCGATAAAAACCCAAAATGCGATATCTCTTTTCATCGGGCGATGTGTACATCATGGTAAAACTCCACGTTGCCTGTGCTTCATCTCCGCAAACGGTAATGACTTCATTAGTCACCATATGAGTGGAATATTTCATTCTTTTGCTATCGCGCACACTACGGAAGAACGCTCGAATTGCGTCATGACCACGATGTTCACCCGACATTGAAGTAGCCCAAGTTCCCGTAGGGATAAAAAGAGCTGCAACCGTGTCGCCATTGTGATCATCATCGCAACCCGCGCAGTATGCAGCCTTCAGAAAACTAATTTCCTGTACATCTTCTAAATTTTGAAGGCGCTGCAGAGTCTGCGAGTTGCGTTGACGAAAGTTCATTTCACGGGGCATTTGCTATGCGAGGCCAGCGGCAATTGCTTTATTTGTTTGAGCTCGGAACTTCTCTACGTCGAAGCCAACAATTAGTTTTCCTGGTGTTTCAATAATGACGCGGTGTGGCGAATCGAGAAATTTTGCAAACGCTTGGCGATACTCATCTTGTGGGTTTGCTGCTGCACCGGAAAGCGCTCCGTAGAACCAGGTCTTTAATTCATTGAAGCCTTTGTCGCCATTTTGATGCACGATGGAATCACCTTTGTAACTTGCCGTTTTGCCATCGCGGTTAACGACAATTCCCGACTGTGGGCGCTTGCGTAAGGCGGGTACTCGTTTGCGGCGTTCAGCACATGTGGTCCAAAAAGTGCCGTCTTTGTAGATGTAGGCAACAACGACACCAACGGGGTGCCCATCTTTTGTGGTCCAGTTAAAAATGCATTCGCCACCAGGGCCAACCAACGACAGCAGTTCAGCATCATTCAATTGCATTCCGGCTAGGTCTTCATAATCAAAATCTGACACTTTTCCCCCTCGTGTTTTGTGGCTTCAACAACACAATAAACGAAAAGAGCCGGCCCAATGGACCGACTCTTTTCATACTTGGTGGCGGGGGCAGGATTTGAACCTGCGACCTTCGGGTTATGAGCCCGACGAGCTACCGGACTGCTCCACCCCGCGTCGTAGGGGGAAAGTGTACCGTCGCTCGTTGACGTTCGCACTCTGCGCGCACATAACACGTGGTGGCATGGTCATTCACCAACCCCATTGACTGCATAAAGGCATACATCGTGGTGGGCCCAACAAATTTCCAGCCCCTTTTTTTCAGTTCTTTCGATAAGGCAACCGACTGTGGGGTGTGCGCAAGGATCTCGCCCGTATGGGGTGTTTCTGGGTCAATAGGTGGTTCTGCGTATTGCCACACCACCTCACAAAGAGTTTCCCCAGCGGCTTTCATCGCTAAATAACGCTGTGCATTGTGGATAGTGGCCTCTATTTTCCCGCGATGCCGAATGATGCCCGGGTCGAGCACCAATGCATCAACTTCACGTGCAGAAAATTGAACAACTTCAACCGGGTTGAAATTGCAAAATAGCTCGCGGAATTTCTCGCGCTTGCGCAAAATGGTGATCCATGACAGACCACTTTGAAAACCCTCTAGGCAGACTTTTTCAAATAACTGCAGATCGTCGACAACTGGCCTGCCCCACTCGGCGTCGTGGTAGTTCATATAGATCTCACTGCTCACACACCAGCTACAACGGTCTACTTCGGTTGACTTCACCACATCTCAGTCTTAGCACTGTGTACGCTAGAGACGTATGGCAAAGGCTCCAAACTTTAAGAAGTTTCGCAAAATTGTTGGTAACGACATCGACGCTTTGCGCACAGAAATGCTCACCATGCGAACCGAGCTAGAAAATGCTCAACAACAAATTCATGAAGTATCGCTCTCCCAAAATGCCGCCGCTCAATCACTCGCCGCCATCGATGGCCGCGTGATTCAACTGGGTCGTGAACTCACTAATCAACTCCACGAGCTGAGCAACGACTTGGAAAAGCTCGAGCAACAAAGCGATGGGGCATCGGCAGAAACCATCGCTCAACTGCAAGCCACACAAATCAGGCTGGCTACAGAACAAGCTCGTTATGAAATCACTTTCCGTCAAGACCTTGCGGAAATTGCCGACCAACTTCGCAGACCTCGCTAACTACTTTGAGTAAACATCACCCCCACCGGCATCATTTTGGTGGGCGTGGCTACTTCCGTCGTTTAGGCCCCGGTCTCATTACTGGAGCAGCCGACGATGACCCATCGGGCATCGGTACATATTCACAGGTTGGTGCTGCATTCGGGTTCCAACTGTTGTGGACCACCATCGTTGCTTTGCCATTTGCAGCCGCGGTTCAAGAAGCCACCGCACGCCTTGGTCTTTTCTCTGGAAAAGGTCTCGCAGCACTCATTAAACAAGAGTTTTCCCGCAAGGTGCTCTACGTTGCACTCACGCTTGTCGTTGCTGCCAATACTTTCAATATCGGCGCCGATCTTGGCTCAATGGCTGCAGCCACGAACCTCATTGTTCCTATTCCGGAGTATGTATTAGTCGTTGTTTTTGCCGCAGGAATGGCGGCATTAGAAATTGCCATTCCCTATCACCAATATTCGAGAGTTTTGCGTTGGTTATGTGTCAGCTTGCTTTCCTATATTGCAGTGTTATTTATTATTCAAGTGTCGTGGGGTGATGTTGCCCAGCACACCTTTGTTCCCCAACTTCATTTCAACAAGACAGAAATTGCTGCACTTATTGCACTATTTGGTACCACCATTTCGCCCTATCTCTTTTTCTGGCAAACCAGTGAGGAAGTGGAAGAGCTTGCCGAGCATGGCGCTGAAACGGTGACGGAAACTGCAAACCATTTACGAGCAATGCGCGGCGACGTGATGGCCGGGATGTCGTCTGGCGTCTTTGTGATGTTTGCCATCATGGTGACTTCAGCAGCAACTCTTCATAAAGGTGGCATTACCTCCATTGGTACAGCAGACGAAGCCGCACAAGCTCTCGAACCTCTTGCGGGAAGTTTGGCAAAACTCCTCTTCACATTGGGCATTATGGGCACCGGCCTTCTTGCCGTACCAGTGCTTGCGGGTTCCACTTCCTATGCACTTGCAGAAACATTTGGATGGCGTGAAGGTCTGAGCTTAAAAATGTCACAGGCACGTGCATTTTATTTCGTCATTTTAGGTTCCATGATGTGTGGCTTGGCAATGAACTTTGTGGGGTTGAACCCTGTCCGCGCCCTGTATTGGTCGGCAGTGCTCAATGGGCTCGCCGCTCCGCCACTCATTGCAATGATCTGGTTACTGAGCAGGCGCAAACATGTACTCGGGGAACACGTCAGTGGACGTATTTCACAAACCTTGGTTGCTATGGCAGCAATCGCTAGTGCGTTGCTACCCGTTTTATATTTCTTTGCCCATTAATTTATTTCACTGCGGTAAGTGCTTTACGCACCAGTTCGCGCGCGGCAGCCTGCTTGGCTTGGTATGTCGCAAAATCTGGTGGCGTCAAGGCCAATGCGGCATCGGCTTCACTGAACAGTGCATCTGCTGCTGCCAACAATTCAGAGGGGCTTTGTGGCACGCCAGCAACAATCGTTGTTGGAGTTGTTGCTGAAGAGCCCGGGACGGTTGTTGGTGTGGTTCCTGGCAGAGTCGTGTTTGTCGTGTCAGGTGTGGTGGATGTATTTGCACCACCCACACGATCGCCCAAGTCGAGCGAAAAGCCGGGGAAAAGCTTTGCTATTGCCCCGCTCACCGAGTCGGAAATCACTGAACGTGAATCGTACGAAGCAAGAATTTTGCGTACAAAAACCTGCTTTGCTGCCACATCGTCGGGGCGAACATACAACGGACGTACGTACACAAGGCTCTTGGCAACGGGAATGATTTGCAAGTCGCCAAACACCACTCGAGATCCACGTTGGTCGAGTGGAGTAATGATTTGCGAAATAGCTGGCTCGCTGTCGAATTGGGCCGCAACTGTTGCGGGGCCAGGTGGCAGCGGGTCTGTGAATTCATACAGAGTCATTTGGCCGTATGTTGCGGGGTCACTAGAAACCACCATCATTGAACGCAATTCTTTTCGCGAGTCATCTGAAGAGAATGGAACAAAGGGTCGCAACATGGAAAACACACCAGCCTCTGTTGTGCTGTTGGGTGCATGAAAGAGGGTGTAGTACGGCTCGAACCGCGCAACATTTGCATCTTGCACAGTGACGGCGTCACCTGTTCCGGTTACTGCTGATGTACCTCCAACAATTGCTGCAGCCTGTTCTGGCTCTAGCGGAGGCGCCTGTGCAACGCTCCATGCACCGTCACGGTTGAAGAAAAGTGTTGGGTCATCAAAGTGATATTTCGCATAAGTATTTGTTTGTACGCGGAAGAGATCTTCTGGGTAGCGGAAGTGCGAGGTGAGTGTAGATGGCGCCTTTTTCACGTCGGTGAATAGTTTGGGGAATGCCTTACTCCAAGCACGCGCAATGGGGTCGGACGGGTCGACAACGTAGAACGTGACATTTCCCGTATATGCATCAACAACGGCCTTCACGCTGTTGCGCGCATAGTTGAAGTTATGGTTCAAGCCACCACCAGGGGTGAGTTGATCGGTATTTGCAGGCTGCGCATATGGGTAACGGCTTGTTGAGGTAAATGCATCGATCACCCAGCTCACTTTGCCATTTTGGACAACTGGGTATGGGTCGGCATCGAAGGTTAGAAACGGTGCAAGTTTCTGCACACGTGCACGTACGTCGCGGACGAGCAAAATTTGTGACTTGTCGTTGATGAGGTTTGATCCAAAGAGGTTGTACTCACCGAAGTTCACGGCCATCGCCACACGGCGCAATGTGGAACTTAATGAAATTCCCGTTGTTCCCGAATACGGCGTTGCCTTCAGTGTTGGGCACGGTTGTTCTTCTTTTGATGTATTCGTTATCGCATAGTCGAGAGTGGTGTCACCAAAGTACAACTGTGGTTGCTTCACGCCGATGTCGATATATGAAGGTCGTCCGTCGGTGGTTACCGCACTTGCTGGCGCGGCAACGATGCCACAACCATGCGTATACAAGAGGTGGCGTGATACCCACGTTTTATTGGGAATACCTGCCGAGTTCAGTTCACGTGTTGCCAGCATCACTTGCTGCACTCGGTCGCCTACCTTGTAGCGGTCAACATCGAGGTCACGAATTGCGTAAAACGATGTCAGACCTTGGTCGAGAGCAAATCGATCACGCATTTCGCCCGGGTCAAGTTGACGAACATCACGCAGTGGCGCTGGGTCGGCAGCTACTTCTTTGGCGGCGATTGGTGCGATGTCTAAATTCTTTGTCTCAATTTTGGTTAACCCGAGAGCCGCTTTCGTTGCATCGAGGTTTCGCTCGATGTACGGAAGTTCACGAGTGCTGACGTTTGGCTGCACAACGAAACGCTGAATAATTGCAGGGTAGACAGTGCCGGCCACCAACGCGACAACAGCCCACAGGCCAATAGCTAGAACAGGCAAACGCCAGCCGCGCTGGCGAACATTCCAGAGAAACAATGCCGCAACAGCAACGGAAACAAGAATCATTAAGTTCAGAGCAGGAAGTTGCGCCTTAACATCGGTATACGTTGCACCGTTCACTACTCCACGTGTTGAACGTGTGAGGTCGAAACGTGAAAGCCAGTAATTAGCAGCGCGTACGAGCGCAAGGCATGCAAGCAGAACTGACACATGAACTTTTGCTTGAGGAGTAACACGCTGTTCTGTTCCTTGCAAGCGAATAGAGCCATTGATGTAATGGAGAAATGCAATAACAATTGAAATGAGAACAAGTGCACCAAAAGCCCAAGCGACTATGAACTCTAAGAATGGAAGTTGAAAGACATAAAAACCGATGTCTTTTTTAAATAGTGGGTCAGCTACTCCAAAGCTTTGGTTATTGCGGAACAGCAGCCACTGCTCCCAATGTGCGGCGGCGGGCAAACCAATGAGAACGCCAAGTATTACTGCCAAAAGTGTGCGCACAAGCTTGCGCCGTTTCTTCAGTGCTGCGCGAAGTGGAATGAGTGTTCGCTGCTCATCGGAATCGGGAACATTGTCGGGCGCAAGACGATCGGCAACAGCCATGTTGACCCACAACAAGATGGCGAAGACCAAGCTGAAAACCCCAATGAGGAGACCCTTAGCTCCGAGTACTCCCCACAGCACATCGGTACGACCAATGGCTTGGTGCCAGAGCACATTTACATAGAACGATGACAAACTTTTTGCCGACAAAATGAGTACGACAACAATGGCAATTGCCACCGCTATAACAATGCGACCCCGGTTCGGTTTGCCGATTTTGATTCGCGGTAATCGAGGAATACCAAAGGGCGATGTAGATGAGTTATCAGAGGTGTTGCTCACCTCATGGAGACTACTGCTGCACTGGAGCGAGTAAGCAACGGCAGCCAGCATGAGCTAGCGGATGAAGATTTCCCGTCGGGAATTCCTTGCCCAGTGCAATACAACCTGCAAGCGAATTATCTTCCGCGTCGGGGCACTCTGGGCCATTCGGATCGACCATCCAGCACACTTGAGTACCTGGTTTTACCCCTGCAAAAAATCCACGGCTGTAAGACAAACAAGCGATGTCGTCAACTTGTTCATCAATGTGTTGACTCTTCCACTGCCTGTAGACCCCGCGTAATGCTTTTGCCATTGCAACGCGATCGGTGCCGTTTTGTTCAATTGCTTTTGCTAAGCGATCGCGCAACGGCTTCACCAGTTGAACACCGATTAACACATCGACTGTGGGAATGACGTCGGTGGCTTTTGCACTCTTTGCTGCACCTTTGGCCGCAGCCATAATGTCTTCAGAAATTGCATCGCCGTAGCGCTTTGCATGAACTTCTAGTTCACCAACCATGGCGTCGACAGTGAGCGCATTTTTCTTGCCGCGCAAGTACTCAAGTACTTCATTTTCTTCATCGGCCAGCACGCGCTTTAACTTGCGCGACATTGCAACAACAACTGGCGCTAGCACTTCATCGCGTTTGGCGAAAGCACTGGCATCGTGCATCGGTTGTACCGGGGCAACTGTAGTTGCAGTTTCTTTGACCACATCTGCTTTTTTGGTTGACTTGCGAGGTTCAACTACTTTTCCGCCAGATACTGCGTTGCTTGCTGCTTTATCGACTGTTGCTTCACGGAGGCGCGCAAAAAGATTTTCTACAGCCTGCGCATTGCCTTCACTTTTTGGTGCAACAGTTTTATCGACACTTGGATGTTCTGGGTTAACTTCAACTGAAGTTTCTGGCCGTGGGCGTTCCTTTGAAAAAAGATTCACCACGTTAGATTTTTCATCTTCCACAACTACTGTGGGTTCTACAACTGTGGCGGCTTCAATAGCTTCAACTTCGATGAGCACTTCTTCGACAGGTGCTGCTTCTTCCACAACGTCTACGACATCAACGACGACCTCGACGACCTCGACGATTTCTTCAACAACTTCAACAACAACTTCTTGTGTTGCCTCAGGTTCAATTTCTTCTAATTTCGTATGGTCAAAAAGCTCAATAGATTCAGGCTCTTCTGCTTCTGCTTCTTTGAAAGCTTCCACCACTCGTTCCAACACAATGGTAGGCACCGGCCCTGTTGTTGGAGCCAAATTGATGTACTCGCGCGGCAGGTCGTGATCGACCGAAACAAGACCAGTCATCACATCGTCTGTTGCTAAACGCGCACGTTCAAAGGCATTCAACAGTCGGTCACGATTATGAATGAGTTGTTCAATTTGTTCACGAGCAAGTTCACGACGACGAGCAAGCTCGGTGAGAACCTTTTCGCGGTATTCGCGTGCCTCATTCACCATGTCGCGACCCTGTTGTTTCGCGAGTTCGATTTCAGCTTCTGCATCGGCAGCAGCATCTTCGCGCCTGCGCACTGCTTCTAATTCGGCTTCTTCGCGCAAACGTGTTGCATCGGAACTTGCTTCTTTCACCAAACGAGTTGCGGCCTCTTCAGCACGTAAACGAATTTGGCTGCTGGCTTCACGCGCTGTGCCGAGTACTCGGGCGGCTTCTTCGCCTAAAAGGGCGGTGACCACTTCTTCATCGAGCATTCCTGGGGCAGACATCCCCCGCGTTTGCATTGCTTTGAGTTCGCTCTCGAGGAAGCGCTCACGCTCTTGCAGGCGAGCCATCTCGGCCGACACCATGCGCAAAAAGTCACGAACTTCGGTCTGATCGAATCCACGACGGCTGACGTTGAAAGAAGCCGCACTCACCGCCGCAGGCGAGGAAGGGTCGGGACGTGAAAAAGAGATCGCCATTTCAAAGACAATACGCTGTATCACCCCTGTTCTTGTGGCATTCCCCATGCCACAGCAGGCGTACTCCTTATTGTTTCAGCCCGCCACCGTATTTTTGCAGCACCTTGAGCGCCTCGTCGAGGGTCTTCACGGGAATGACTGCAAGCGACTTCCCCGCCGTCACTTTTGCATCGGCAATTTCTGCCTCAGACTGCGCAGCAGGCACAAGGAACACCTTCGCCCCCGATGCTTTCACCGCAACTGTCTTTTGATGCAGTGCACCGATTGCCCCAACATTGCCATCTTCATCGATGGTTCCGGTGGTTGCCACTTTCACTTTCCCTGCCAACGCGCCAGGTGTGAGCTCATCGAGAAGTGAGAGCGCAAATGCAAGGCCAGCCGACGGCCCACCAATGGTGTCGGTGTCGATATCTACTTCAAAAGGCACTTTCACCGTACGAGTATCGGCTGGCACAAAGCCAATGATGGCTCGGGTCGGGTCGCCCGGGCTGGGAATGAGTCGTACCTTTACCTCACGGCGTGATTTGTTGGCATCGCTATTCAAATCATGAATAGTAAGTGTTGCCACCGAATTGAGTTGAGCGCCTTTCATTACCTCCAGCAACACATCGAGGGTCGGCGTCGGCTTCCCATTTACTGCGTCGATGACATTGCCTGGTTCTAAGACTTTGCATGCGGAATCGGCAGTAGGTGCTTCATTGCAAATGACTTGTTCCAAAATAACCGACCCATATTGAAACGACACCTCGTATCCCAATCGCTTCAAGGCAACATATTCAGCAATTTGCTTTGCGCCAATCATCGCTTGGTAACCCAAACGACGTTGTGCTGTGGGGTTGACGGTCCCAAAGCGTTGCTTTTTTGTTTGCACATTGATGTCGGCGTCGACCCAACCTACAAAACTCTCTAATGCGGTGAGTTGTGTTCCGAATGCGGTGACAAAAAGAAAAGGATTTTCTGAGGTATAGCGTTTCGCGCCATCGAATGAGAGACGCGGGCCCACCGCATTGGTTTCACCGGGAGCAGTTTCCCACCGCTGAATAGGCATTGACCCCGACACCACAATGGCCAACGGGACCAGCCACGCCAACGTGAGAATAGGTAAGGCCCACCACAAACGCCTGTGTGGCGTGGCAGGTTGCGGCGGTGGAGGTACCATTAGTGGCATCGTGCTCAATAGTTTCTCCGGGTTTAACTCAGTCATATCGCTCTCGATTGTTGCACTCTCGAATAGTGATGTCACCATACGAGCAGTTGTAGTGGCCTTCCTCGCTTGCATTGCCATCTTTCTTCTGGGTCGGGGCGGCACAGCTCAAAACCTCATTGACAGGTTCCTCAGCAATGGCTCGAAAAGCGCTCCTCGACCGCTTCTTGTGCGCGTCGATCGCCGCGAACAACCCCTGTACGAAGAACCCACCCCAGCACGCAAGGCACAATCGTCAGGGCTTTTGCTCGCGATTGCCCTCACGGTTGGAGCCACCTTGGCTTTTGCATTGTCGTTCGTGGTGAGCTCGGCAGTTGGTTCCATTCCCGGTT
>Ga0214919_10001824_pt1 | contig 34246 bp, 37 predicted proteins | sample LL1503_MetaG_FD_177994 | JGI IMG/M metagenome (GOLD analysis project Ga0214919, IMG submission 177994) | Freshwater microbial communities from Lake Lanier, Atlanta, Georgia, United States - LL-1503 | ecosystem: Environmental > Aquatic > Freshwater > Lake | place: USA: Georgia | collected...
CTTCTGGACTCATTGTTTATCACAGAGACGTATGACCAGTTCAAAGGAGACATCAAGCGTATTCTTGCGCCTCACTCTGGGTTCTTTCGGGTAGGAATGGGAAGACCTATTGATACGCTTCCACGATTCCTCGGTCTGCCATCCAAAATTCCGAGTCCTCGCGAATCTATTGAGAACACGCTCAAATGTTCGTTCGTTGCCACTTGGAAACATAAGGGCGAAGACCACCTTGAAGAAATCATGAAGAATCCGAAAGTAAATCCTTCTCTTGCCAAAATCATATCTGGAATCGACGAGGCATTCCATAAGAAGGAACTGACGCTTCTACAGGAATTGGAATATGCGGCAATATGTCTGCAGTGCGATGTCTTCCGTGTAATGACAGACACGAATACGCTGGGATGTATGTTCTACTCGCCCATGATGAAACCGAGGTCCTTGGGGATTGTGATTCTCCAGACAGGCGACGAGTTGGATATATTGTCCAACGTTCAGCGGGACGATAAGTTGCGAGTCAAGGGATCGGACCCTGACGATATCACTTCGTTCCAATACAGGTCCAATGTGTTTCAGGTGCCATTCAAAAAGGCAACCTACGTTGAATTGGAGAAACTGCGCAACAAAGCATGCTCTACGAAGATCCCGTCTTACACAGATGCCCTGAATGCGCTTCAGGACATTCTTCCTTCTCTTGCTGAAACGGAGTATTCGATTGTCGCAGACCCGTATGGACGCGCCCAAGCATTCTATGTTCCATACAAACTCGTTCTGCCGTTCCAAGCATCGCCGATTCCGCATGTGTCCCAACCAATCGTGGATGGATACACCTACCTCATGCTCCCAACGTACGAGGATGCGCGGACCTACATGACCACTGCCACAAAATACTCAAAGGGATACGAATGGAAGGAGGACGTGAAGAGCATTGAAGGCGAGCGCGTCGAAATAATGGTTCAAAGCGGGTTGCGTATTCCGGTGGTGCCTACCCTAGCAGAAAAGACAATCAAGGAACCTCGCGAAGTCATACAAACCGTTCGCGCAATTGATGAAACGAACTTGACGTTTGGTCCAGAAGACGAGGGACTGAAGCAAGAGTATAGTCAGGTTTCCTACTCGTCGGAAGTGTTTGACTTCCTGCTCTTCGAATTGTCCAAGGATATTCAGGAGAGGTACCCTGAACTTCTTATGGTTCTTCGCAAGACCCGTCCTGTTCGTCCTGAAGTCGAACCCCTCTTGCGCGAATGGTTCAATGAAACAACATTCGGAGTGGATTTGAAAAACGCAGACCAGTTTGTAACGAAGGTTCGTGCGCCTTGTGGGACTCGCATGAAAGACCAGTGTTCCGGAAACGTGTGTGGATGGGACGGAGACAGATGTAAAATCAAGGTAAAAAACAGTCTGCGTGAAGGAACGATGTTCAATCGCTTGGTATCGACGCTTGTTGACAACGCAAAGTTGAGAGGAATGGTGTTGGATGGACGCAGCACGCCCTTTTTCAGCACGATTCTCTACGTGGAACTCCCGCACGAATTGATAATAACGGACAACGATTTGAAATAAAAACGGAATTTATGACTGGTAGCAGAGGCAAGCATCTCTTAAAATGTACACAATCATCTCTGACCCAAACGTTATAGTTATTTCTATTCTCTGCGTTGTCTTCCTGATGCTGAGAAGTTTATTCGATAGACTCAATGCTCTTGATTCCAAGACAAACGAAGTCAACCTACACATGCGCCGCCGACTTGCTGAGATGGAACTAGAAGTAGACATGATGCGGGCACAAGTGTGGCGTAGCGATAAGTCCATCGACAAATTCGTAAAAACGTTCGCGTAAAACGAAACCCCAAAATTGAAAAACGTATTGTATTTGTTTTTGGGTTTTAGTGTTTTTATATTTAGTACCAAGCCATAGGCTTGTGACGGACATTCAAGTCAATCCATGTGAAGATCCCCCATGTAATAGCAATTGCTAGGATGATTGGTAGGCACGTGTTGTTGTTCTCACGCAGCTGGGCATCCTGCTCTGCCTGCCACTTCTTCAGCATGATTTCAGCACGACGCAGGTCCTCGCGAAGACGCTCAACGCGCTCCTTCATTGCCTCGCCATCATCTGACTCAACAGAGACAACACTTACCGTCTCATCGTCGGACTCCTCTTCCGTCGTCTCAGGGTCAGTGTCAGACGGAGGGTAGTACTCAGAATCAGTCTCGGGGAGTTCGTAGTCAGACTCAGGGTCCGACTCGGGATCCATCGTGCGCTCGCGAATGATCCACTCGACATTGCGAACGATCTTGCGGCGACGACGAATCGCAGATAAGATTTGGGAACGGGTAAGGACTGCCATCTTTTTTGATATGAGGTTCTCTACCTAGGTTTTTGCAAATCCATTTTCGACGGAGAAGAATTTCAGGCGGGCAGCACGCAAGTCCTCCGGCGTTTTTGGTTTTTCGATTTTGTCTTCCGTCATCACATTTTCCTCCAAGTCACACATTGCCGTCCATTGTGTCTTGGTCATGCTCTGGAGTTTCTTCAATCCAATCGTCAGGTCCTTGAAATTCTTCTTGCCTTGGTGGCGGACGTAAGAGCAGTTGGTCATAACGATATACTTCTCCCATGGACCCGTGCGGAGACAGAGGGCATAGAATGTTGCGAGTGCTTTCCACGTCACCATATTGATTTTGGAACTCACGTGCTTCTTGTACTTGCACTGGACCGCAGAGTAATTGCCTGCCTTCTCCACAATCAAGTCAATCCCGAAATCTTGGCGCTTCATCCCCAACTTCTCCAAGACTTCGAGAGGCACATCGGGCAGTCGCCACGCGTTCTCATATCCTGCGACCTTGCGGAGATAGACGACACAAAAGTCCTCGAAGATGTCGCCGCGGACTTTCTTGTTATCGCGAGTCCGCATGTCCGTCAGCGAGTGCGCGGGTTCATTGTAGAACTTCTGGCATTCTGCTTCAAACGCATCCCATAAATTAGGAGGCGATTTCAGAAAGATCGTGTGAAGTAACTTCTCCATTTCGAATACATCGTTTGCTGTTGGATACTACACGAATCCATTTTCGAAGTGAAAAAGTTCTAGGAGTTTTTAGTTTTTTTTGTTTTTAGTTTATGACCAGTAGGCCTTAATGAGTGCGTCCCAGTTGGTAAGCTTGTCGCGGCGGAGGTAGTCCATGAACCTGTCGTGGTCGCACCCTAGACTCTTAAAGACACAGAACCACTCCTCCATCTCTGCGCCTGCGACATTGTACGCCTCCCGCAGACCGTCGTAGTACTCGTGTCCAAATGCGCGGAACGGAGCATCGGCAATATACTGCTTCATTGCCTCTTCCTTCTTTGCCGCAATCGTCGCCTCTGCCTTCTTTGCCGCAATCGTCGCCTTGCGCTTCTCAATCGCCTCGAGTTGCTTTGCCTTATTAGCAGCCATCGTAGCATGGGCCTTTGCGCCGGAAGACTCTGCCTTTCTTGCGGCCTTCTCTGCGGCCTGGCGAGCAAGATACTCCTCGCGCCAAATGGCACGCTGAGCATTCTCGCGCTCGCGCATGACGCGAGTGATCTCGGGGGTGGTGTCAAGACCGGAACGGAGGAACATCTTCTTAGGTTCTGGGTATGCCATATCCTACCAGGACTTTTCGAATCCGTTTTCGATGGCAAAGTTTGGCGGATATTGTTTTCTATGGGTGAATACAAACCAAGATGGACTTCCATCTTATCGCATACTACATCGGGATTGCGATTGTTTTTTTGAGTCACACGTATCTTTTCATGGGCGGACGTATGACGACCCACGCACTATTGAATCTGGCAGCAGGTGCAATGATTGCCTACTACTTCATGAACAAGGAGGGATTCATCAAGTTTTAAACCGTATTGGGCATCATTTGAGACCAATATGGTTCCTATACGGGGAATCGAACCCCGACCTCTTGGGTGAAAGCCAAGTATCCTAGCCGTTAGACAATATAGGATGGTGCGTCCAACGGGAATCGAACCCGTGTTACAACCTTGGAAGGGTTGCATTCTACCACTGAACTATAGACGCTGAAGAGTTAGGAAGACTCGAACTTCCATTCCTCGGTTCAAAGCCGAGTGTCCTAACCATTGGACGATAACTCCGGTACGATTTTTAAAGAGATTCGCAACTCTAATACCATCGGAGGGACTTGAACCCCCAACCTTCGGATTAAAAGGCCGACACTCTAACCAATTGAGTTACGATGATTAATTGAATAGCAAAGAATGAAATAGTAGAATCATAGTTATGCCAAAGGTTATTGCGACACCCCATTCAGCAATAAACAACATCTGGTCGTCAAGGCCCATCTTTGTCCACCACCTATTTTAGAAAAATAGGAAACTTACGCCGAGGCAGGCGCGGCAGGCTTGATGAAGTGGACCTTCAGGAACGACTGGAGGTTCAGGTAGGTGATCTCCTGACCGTCCTTCGCGCGGAGGAGCTTGGCGAGCTTGGCGTCAGGGATGATGCGGCGCTTGAAGTTCGGGTCAAAGCAGCTGTGCTCGCGGACATACGTCGCCACAAACTTGGTCACATCCGTCTGGGAGCGCTCAGACTTCGCGGGCAGACCCATGAAGGTGGACAGCTCGTCGGAGATGGGGCGGAGCTTCAGGAACGCATTGTTCGCGCGGCGAGCATCGTAGGTCGCACGCTCCTCCGTAGTCATGGTCGCAGGGTCACGGCGGACACGGCGCTTGGAGTCACGAGACTCGCGCTTCAGTGCCTTGGCAGCATCCGCAGCCTCGCGGAGCACCTCGCGAATACGCGTGGTCACCTCAGTGCCAATGGCGCGCAGGCGGTCCTGGACAGACGTGAGGAGAGCATCAGCACTGCGGGTCTCGGCGGGCAGGGGAGTAGAGGCAGCGACCGCGGCGACGGGCGCAGGGGCAGCAGCAACAGGGGCAGGCGCGGGGGCAGCGACGGGGACATCGACAACGGCCTTGGCAGCAGGTGCCTTCTTCGCGGCAGTCTTAGGAGCAGCAGGGGTCTTGGGGGTAGAGGGCATCTGGTTTGCATTAACGGTGGACTTTGAAGGAGCCATTTCTAACGCAGTTGGTATACTCTCTATCCGCCTTACCTGTTTAAATCACAAACGGTAGAGGGCACTCATCACTAAAAAGCAGAATGGGTATACCTCGACCATATCGTTCATAATGTGCACGATGAGGTTTGATACTTGTAATTGAACAGTCCTATGAGATGTCGCAAACGATACGTCCAGTTCTCGCTTCAAAGTGGCATGGTATCTGTGTCTCTTTGATGACTTAGGGTGTTCGTCTGCTAGTATCTTCATATCAACTACCAAAAACCCAAGTATAACAAGTAGATCCGATCTCGATAATCTAGAGAACATCCGCGGATCTGCATCTTCGAACCCATTCTCTTGCAATACCTGGCATACCTTCAACCAAGTCCTGTCCAGGATTTCCTGTAGAATGTATTTTTGAGGACTATGTGAGGTAGGAAGTCGTTTGAAAATCCGATGGTTGTAAACGGTCCGGAGTCTCTGTCTCGTCTCCATACTAAGAGGTTGACGAGTATAGGGATTCAGTGGAGCCATTGAACTGTTTAAGCACGCGATGATACTGCGAACGTCGAACCACCAAACATTGTCTCCTTCCTGAAATGAAAAAAAGTCGAATGGATTGTATTTGTCTTTGGATTCCATTGTAACAAGTTCTTCGTCGTTATGGCAAAGAGACCGCTTCAAAACTCCTGGTCCAGCACGACGCAAACGGATTCTCACTGCGTACCCTCTCCACATCTTGGAAATTAGGGTAACTTTTGGGTCGAGATTATTCACTATATGCCAAAGTCGGACGGATTTTGATTTCACGTGGCGTCCGCATAGCATTAGTCCTTTTATTCGGGAACTCGTACATCGGTCGTTGCTCGTTTGACTTTTGCAGGACATACACGCTTCCATTGTTATAAAAACTGGAATCCTTCGTTGAAAACGGATTTACATCGTTTGAGCAGAGAACAAGTACATACCAGACAAGATGAGCACCAACGCAATCGTGAACGTTCGCAACATTGATATCAACCGCGTGAGTTTCCTAATTGGACAGGCAAAGAATGGTCGTAATCCTCCCGTAAGCATCAAGTACGATGGTCAGAACCTCCAGCTTCGCCTCCCTCGCATGTCGTTTCCCGGCGGTGTTCTGATGCGCGAGACGGAGGGTAATACTTCCTACACTCTCATTGGTTCGCTGAAGGGTTGCGATCCTTACGGCAAGGAGCGTGCTCCTGACACCGACGATACTGCCAAGTTCTACAACTTCCTAATGGACATGGAGGAGAAGATCATTGCTGCTGCCGTCGAGCACAGCGTGAAGTGGTTCGGCAAGAAGCGCTCTGAGGAGGCAATTCGTGACGGGTTCAAGCATCTGATGCGCCTGTCCGTCGACAAGAAGGACGGCGAGTACGTTCCCAACGGCAAGTATCCTCCCAGTATCACCGTGAAGGTTCCTGTCTACGACAATCGCGTCAATACGGATATCATTGACACGAAGGGTAACCCGGTCTATGTCACGCCTGCGTCTCTGAATTCCGTATTTCCCAAGGCAGTCGAGGCAAACCTGGTCGTGAGTGCGTCAATCTACATCATTGCTGGTGGTGGGTTTGGCGTGACTTGGCGCCTGACGTATGCCCAGGTGTTCCCGCAGATGCGCCAGACTGCTCGCAATGTCTTCATGGACGAGGAGGAGGAGCAGGTTGAGGAGACACAGGAGGCAACGGAGCCTGAGATTCCGGTTGTCCCTCAGAGTTCACCCGCAGAGGAGGAGACTCACAATGAGGAGACGGTTGCTGCTCCTCCTGCTGCTGCGCCGGCAAAGACTGGTCGTCGTCGTGCCGCAGGTGCAGTGTAGACCAGACAGCAGAGTTATGAGGGGGAATGCATATAACAAATGAACCATCTAAAAACAAAGAAAAAATACCCGAAAACGAAAACTTTTTCACTGATGGGCAACTGCTCGGCAATGAAAGTGTTCTCTTGTTACATGAGTCGCATTCGTATATCTCTGTGTGTGGATTTGTCAACATATATGGAAGAATGATGCGCGTATCTCCGTATAACGACATATCTACCAAGTTCGAAAAGTCGTGCTCCAAGCAGTCCTGGTATGCTTCGTTCGACAATTTTGACCAGACGGTTCTATTTGTGGTAGTCCATCCCGGTTCTTGGAAGTAGGTCGCGTAAGGATTGTCATAAATCCACAGCGTCTCCGAAATCTCCCGATCGTGCGAATCGTATTCGATAAGTCCTACGCGTTTCAGAGCATCGTCATACAACCAATGAACATCGAGATTATGACAAGTATATTTGGGGTCAATTGCCCCGCAGTATACTTCGCGACCGTCAATACTCAACAGTTCTGCGTCAATATCTTCATCGTGCTCCACGATATCGTGGGTTACGTCCTTATACATCAGATCCTTCCGAAGTCTCGAAAGCATTTTATGTATTGAATAGAGGTTCTTGAGGTATTCGCGACGCGCTCAATCGAATCGGACAACTACATTGACATCGTGGCGCTTCAGTGAATTCGTCGCGGACCTAGAGAGTTCGTGTCTCTTTCTGGGAGAGTCTTCGTCCTTATCATCGTGTAGACGCGTCTCCATATCTGCGTGAATCGCATCGTGGTGCTCTTCGATGTAAGAAATAATCTCATCTGTGAGTGCCCACTCAAAGAAATTGAGTTGCCCGACGGTCGTATCGATATCGTGAAACTTGATGCGCTTCCAACGGCAGAAAGGGTCAAACATCTTTTTGCTGTATGCCTTCAGGTGGGACTTGTATGCCAGATACACAACAATATGTTCCTTCTTCTTGGTCATATAGGAGATGTTGTACTTCTTCGAATAATTGGTAACGAACCAGTCGATAAGACGGAGTGACAACTTGGATTCTCCTGCGAGGATATTACGGACCTTCTCCAAATTGCCGTCCTTTGCGTAAAACTTCTCCAAACGATACAATACCCACTGCTCCTGAGATTGAATTTCCATTACTGAAAGAAGGAACGCTCCCTGAAAACGAATTATAGGGAAGACACTAAGAGATGATAAGCATGGACATCAATGAGCGAGTAAAGACTCTGATTGATTCCTATGGACAGAACGATCAGCGCACGGCAGCATGGCACACGAAGAGAGGCGAGATGCTGACTGCGTCTGAAATTTACAAGACCGTTGCAGGAGCAACACCTGCCGCAAGGCGTGAACTGATTGTATCGAAACTCACACCAAGAGATTCGGGAAGTGGTGGCGGCGCAAGGTCTCTACTATGGGGAACTCAGTTTGAACCAGTCGCAAAACAAATTTACGAGAACATGCACAAGGTCAGAATTGTGGATACAACGTGTGTCCCACATCCAGTTCATAGTTTCCTAGGCGCATCGCCGGATGGACTCCAGTTGGACAATGAGGAAAGGTTTGGAAGACTTGTAGAATTCAAATGTCCTATCTCGCGGGACTTTGACGAGACAACGCCTGTGCCAGACATGTATATCCATCAGATGCAGTTACAGATGGCATGTACGGGAATGGATGCGTGTGATTACGCAGAGTTCAAGTTTAAGATCGTGAACTATTCGGAATGGATGGATACCGATGTGAAGTATAAGTCTGCGTTGATTGGAATGAACGACGGATCGTTCCATTATCGTGCTCCCGAAGACACACGATCCGTGACAGAGTGGAAAAACGATATTCTGCGCGAAGTGGGATGCACCGATATCGATGGATACCAACTCGTGTGGTGGGTTCTCGTAAAGACTCGGTTTCATTCGGTCAACAAAGACCCGATGTGGTTAGAGACAAACCTGCCCTTCTTTGAGCAAACGTGGAAGGAAGTTCAGGAGCATCGACAGAACGGGACATTACCAGAGAACCCGCGAGATAAGACGGTATTAACGCTCTAAACAAGAACGAATGTTTGAGGCCCGTAATTAAAAATATCATTCAAATCGAAATATAGAATCACCGAAGAACCGCTTTGGTATGCTGCTGAAGATGTATCTTCTGATATACGGTCCACACCACCGCCGTATATGTTAGTATCATCCTGCGAAGGAAAACCAAAAACATCCCGAGACAATCCGTATGTTCCAGATAACGTTGTAGAATAACTTACAAATACAGTGTGAGACGTCACGTTTTTCAACATAACCCAGAAATTACTTGCTAAATTTGGTTGCGTTTGTATTTCATTTGGGTTGAGCGTAATGTGTAGATAGTTGTCTGCAGGTTTCAAAAGAAAACACTTATACGCGTCGTTCAACGTTATATTCAACGTACTGTTCGCTGAGAAGTCTAGTTCCAGTGTGTTAGCGTTAATACTCCTCTTTGGCGCGGCACTTCCTGAAGCACCGTTAGGTCCGTCCGGACCAGATGGACCAGATGGACCAGATGGACCTATAGGTCCACTTTCTGTAGGACTTATATTATAAGTGGTTCCCTGTGGACCAGAAGGACCAGAGGGACCCCTTGGACCAAAGCCACCTATAGGACCTTGTCTACTCAATACCTTCTTTCTGGCAGTCCACTGTCCTGCAGTCAGCATGTTAGTTAATACAGATACAATTTGTTCTGTAAAGAACCTCCAGGTGATATAAGTCCAGATGCATCATAATATACCGTCCATATCGCATTATTTGGTATCGATGGAGACAATGGCTTTAACACATGCGTGGTTGTAGTTCCAGAAAGCAATCTATTTGTTCCATCTGTCATAGTTGTGTCCGATGTCTCTAAGGTTATTGTTACAGGACCCGTGGTTATTGCGCATTTTATCATAAACCAGTCGCCATCAACTATGTGATTATCATCGGCAATGGAGTTCGTTGCGTTTATAGTAAGATTGCTAGTGTTTAGTATAACAATTGACCCGTATAACCGTTTATCGAATACTAAAGGACTGGAACTTACAATCGATAGTGGCGAGTAGTATAGTCCATCTAGTCCGTTTGGACCCGAAACTCCCCTTTCTCCAATCGGACCAGATGGTCCTGATGGTCCTGATGGACCGGATACTCCAGAAGTTCCATTCGGTCCAATGGGTCCAGTCAAACCCGAAACACCGGAAGGACCTGCGGGACCTTGTGCTCCAGAACACGATACGCTTAGGTTTGTAGCAGTCCACTGACTACTTGTCAACATCTCTTATTAACTAATGTACATAAATCCACTCCTGTTATAAATCGTAGCATCTGAAGACCCTCCACCATATGGAGTCGATTGTGCAGGCAAAATAACTGGAGCAACTTCGTTATTCACAATAGAAACCTCTGCGGAACCAAGTCCAATATTTTTCACGGATGCAGTTCGACCAACATTTAATGAACCGTTAAATTTGGTGCTCGTAGATACGAAATAATGAGTAAATTCGTCTACACCCGGATTCAGTGTGACTGTATTTGGGGTAAAACATACGTCGCGAATTTCTCTAACGGATGATGATAGTGTCGGAGAGGACGACCAGTTGATTCCGTCTGGAGATGTAAGTAATCCAGGATTCCTACTTGAATTGTAGGGTGATCCAAAAACAATAAATAGATTTCCTGTCCAAACAACACGAGGCATGAGTATTCTGTCCGTCATACGAGGAATAGGCGGGTAATTTGTAGGTCTCCCAGTCGTATCAATTTGCCGTTGTCCACCGTAATCTTCTCTGTCGACATACACGACAGAAGACCCGCTACACGCGGTAGCAAGATCGGGAGACGCACAAATCGTGACATTAGGATTAACAGTCGTCTCGATATACGTTGCTGGTAGAACGACGACCCATGTTTTTCCATTAAATGCTGCTCCTGCTATGAACCCAGCATCTGGATATTGAACCTGATACGAGAAGTTACCATCTAAATATGAACGCGGTGTAGGTATAACTCCGCCAGGAAATGTTGTAGGGTTATATACGCCAGGATAAGCTATTACCGATACACAACCGTTTGACCCATTTGGGTATGTACTAGAGGAACTAATAAAAGAAGGAGAGAGTACACTGATTCCATTACTAACTCCTCCCAGAGATAACATTAACAATGAATCTCCATAGTAAGGAATAACCGAATTTACAGATGTTTCAGAAATCTTCCAGTTATTGAAAACTACCCATTCATTTGTAGTGTTATCATAACGCATAGTTTGGTTGAATCCTGATCCGATCGAATATACAAACATAGCATATTTTCCATTGACGTTTATATCTACATAGTTACCTAAAAGATTGGTTCCTCCAGGAGGACTTGTTGGTAAAATCATCGCAACAGGATACGCATCGCTACCTCCATTTGCATTCAAGGACCATATTTGAAACCTGTTTCCAGAAGGAATAGTGTATTGTAGCACTGCTAAAAAGATATTCTTGTAGGGCCACCAAACTAATTTGACGCACGCAGCATAGTAAGAAACTCCCCCGTCTACAATAGACGGTTGCCTTTCACTACCCGAGAAATAAGTAGGAGTTCCAGTTCCAGGCCCTGTAAGGTCAGTCGTAGTTTTGATAATGAAGTCGGATACAGGAACAGGACCTCCTCCAAAGACGTATACATTTGAATTACAGGCGACGCAATAAGTCGGTCCGCTAAACCTTATGGTAGAGTCAGCCCAATATTCACCGTTGGTCGTAGAATATGAAACTGCTGCAATATCGTCTCTCCAATTTTCAGGAGTACCTGTCCCTCCTACAAGAACAATCGTTTGTTGACCGGGAGGATTGACAACTGCGATAGGAGGATATATCGGACCCGACGGACCTGACTGTCCGATTCTTCCATCTGGTCCAGAAGGACCTGATTGTCCGGAAGGACCTGAACAACCATTCGTTCCATCAGGACCCGACGGACCTGACGGACCTGGTGGACCTTGCGGACCCTGTGGACCCGATGGACCTGGTTGGGTTATTAGAATAAAATTAAGATCTGCCATTGCTATTACTTATTTCGTCTAAAACACTTTCAACTATTGAACAAGGGAGTTATAAATGGCAGATATCACTTACCACCAATTGCTGGCACAGCAATACGAGGAAAATGCTAGGACGAACCCCATACACCATGATGAGGTTTATGAGGATGAACGCTATACCGTCGAAGAATATACCGCGGGTTCGAACAGAAACCATCTAGAAGATAACCATAAATTTCAAGTGTTTGCAGGAAACCGAAATGCCGAAGATGTAGTTGTTACAGGAACAAACTTTGAAGACAAGAGTAAATTGAGCGTTCGTTACAACAAGGATGTAAAGACTACTGTATTCAGCGTAGATAGCAGATTCAGAGCAGCAGCAACTCCATTCGTTGCACCTTTCGGAGGAGCGCAAGATTATACTCCTACTGTCATAAGCAGTATCATTCAATCAACAAATCATTTTTTATTCCGATTCAGTCGTCAAGTCAAGAATGCGATTTCCATCAAGTTATCCTCGCTTGAGTTACCAAATACGTTTGCGAACTTTATTCAGTATCGCGGAAACACATGTTTTGGTGTAAGAGTCTCTGGGTCGGGGAATCCCTACACAAAGATAGATATTGGGACTACCGGTCCCCAGTATTTGCATACACCGACACTTCTTGCTACTGCCGTCCAAACTGCTTTACAGAATTCTACGATTGAAGGTCACGCAACGTTTTCGTGTACCGTCGTGGACGGATACATTCAGATATCGAACAGTCTGCCTGCAACAACAGGTTACGATTTTGATTTCACGACGAATGTTACAACGCCGAGTTTGTTTTCGTCGAGTTCTAGTGCAATTCCAACATCTCCTCAATTGTTCGATACGCTTGGAACATCTCTTGGGTTCTCGAAAAATTACAGTGGGGTATCTACAGTAACTGGTATCTATTTACCGGATACGAATGTTGATGATTACATCTATATGGCAATTAACGAATATAATAGTGTAACTCCTCAAACGCTGGACAATACATACTTTTCTGTATTTGCAAAAATACCAATGACCGTTGACAAGGGTAAGATGTTATTTGACACTGACAGCACAAACACCACTCGAAAAATATTTCAATTCCTGCAACCCACAAACATTCAAACTCTCGACATTAAGTTGTTAGACCGGACAGGGACGCTCCTTTCGAATACGCAAGATTACTCTATGACTTTGGAGATTGAAGAGGTAGTGAGTCAGGCGCTGTATGAAAAACTTCGTGAGTTGTAAGTAAGATGGAGAAATCAGTTCTGGAACGCATTCCGGTGCCCCAAGTAGAGAACCGTTACAATTTAACCTCCACGTCTCAGCAGTATCCCGCACCCAAACACGGCGGGCGCGTGCCCAATATCAATGACCCATCCATTATGGGATTTTCGGCAGTTCCTTATAAGGTCTATTCCGATCGCCCGTCGTTGTTCGAGGACGATGCGCGCCAAGACTTAGTTGGGCATATCCACTCTATAACTCCTCTCAACTCTGTCTTCTTCAGCGACGCGAACATCGATGTTTTGCAGCGAAAGATTCATGACCGCGTGTATTCGCTGAGCGGAGGCAAGTATTCCATCAGTCGTCAAAGTGACGACGAGTTGCGGGTCATCATGCGTAGTTACTATCTCATGTTCTCGCGCAACGACCCAAATACGGTCGCACAGGAACTCGAGGAACTGAATGACCGTGTGGTTACGTATGCGGGTGGCAAGATCTATTCCGAAGTCGATTTTCACATGTTTTACCGGAATGATTTGGAGGACTTTGCGCCCCCGATTGCGAACCCTGTGAATACTGGCGTCATGGGAACGCGGACAGGTGAACTGAAATCATTTTTTTGAATAAGTAAGATGGACGTCTGCGAATTCCGCGAACGAACGTATGGAAAATACAAGACTCAATTGTTTGTGCTAGAACCCGCATGGGATTCGTTTCGACCTATTTCTTTCGTGGGATGGAACGGCACAGACCTCGCGATTGTCGATAACGTTTATAAACAGGATTTATTGAGTCCTGTGTATGGATACGGATCGCCCGATATGAAGCGTATTTGCCAACATCTTTTGGAAGTGACAGAACTGGAAGGAAGGAAGGAATTCAAGGACCCTGCTGTTTTCTGGAAATGGTGTGGACACACAACGGCAGTATGGTGGCGAGACCGTCCGTGCGTCTTCACATCCTCCTGCGTTCCTCGTGATATCAACGGATGGAAGAAATACGTGAGTTGCATTCAGTCGCGGCCCAAGACTTTGAGGAATTCCATGATGCGTCGCGTGACAAAGCGTTTACGAAGAAAGGAGCAGTAACATAAAAATGAAGATAAACATCATCTCGAATTTCAGGGCAAATACTGGATTGAACCAGGACACGCATATTCTCCGCGGTATCCTGACAGCAGTCTTTGATAAGGAGGTAAGTCTTGCGTGCGTGCCCCACATTCACCCCCACTGCGAAGAGGCAGATGTCAATATCTTCATTGAGGTCGTGAATCCTTCGTTGTTCCCGTATGCGCGCAAGAACATTTGGATTCCGAATATCGAGTGGACGTACCGCACGTGGCAACCGTATTTGGACATGATGGACGAGATTTGGGTGAAGACTCGCGAGGCAGAGGATAAGTTCAAGACTCTTACCAAGACGCCAGTGAGGAACATTGGGTGGACATCTATTGACAAGGTTTGGGACCAGGACATGAAGAAAAACTATTACAAGGCAATTGTGCCTGTTGGAAAGAACATTTATCGCCATCCTCGCGCAATCTTCCAGGCATACATGCGCATCCGGGAGGAGAATCCCCAACTGTACACCAAATTACCTATTTTGAACGTAGTGTACTCGCCGAACCATCTGGACGTGAAGGTTCCGCCTTCTATTGAAGACAAGGTGATACTCAAGGCAGAAGTTATGAAAGAAAAGGATTACGACGAGTTGCTGAAAGAGTGCGGACTCTGTATCTGCCTGAGCATTGCCGAAGGGTTCGGGCATGCTGTAAACGAGGCAATGAGTGTTGGATGTAATCTGATTTTGTCTCCGATTCGTCCGTTCATGGAAGATTTGGTCGGTCCGAACTCTGAAGGTGCCTTGTTCTGCTCTGAACTTTCCCGCCTTGAGCATCCTGAGTGTTTCGGGACTCTTATCGATACTGAAATTGCGTCTATCAGTAGTTGTCTCGAAAAGTATGTTGCTCTGTCGTTCAAGGAGAGGCGTGCGGGTTCCGAGAATATCCGGAGTTTGTATGAGACGCGCCACAAGTCGTGGATTGAGAACATGAAGGTTGTTCTGCCCCAAGTATTTGATGTCACGTTGCCTGAATATGATCTGAAGGTCGCGTTTCCGAAGGAAGAGGACCTGCCGGATATTTCTATCATTACGGTCACGAAGGACAGGCGTAAGTTCATGGCACTTGCCGTGTATTGCTACCTCCTCCAGTCGTACCCCGAAGATAAGTTGGAGTGGGTGATTGTGGACGACGGCAAGGATTCCATTGAAGACGTTCTGATTGGAATCCCGAATGTTACGTATGTGCGGTGCGACGCGGAGATGTCCATTTCCGCAAAGCGCAATTTGGGTGTGGAGAAGGCAATGTATGATATTCTGATCAATTTGGACGATGACGATGTGTACCCCGAGAATAGTGTCCTACATCGCGTCGCAATGATGCTGAAGGACCCTGCGAAGGAGTGTGCGTTCTGTACCACGATTCCGTGCTACGATATCACGAAGTATAGTTCGTTCATGAATGTTCCGCCAATGACGCTTCCGATGGCAGAGCGAGTGTCGGAGGCAACGATGATTTTCACGCGGAAGTTCTGGGAGGCGAATAAGTTCGATGAAAACGTGAAGGTCGCGGAAGGAGACGCATTTATTCGCGGTCGCGAGCAAATGTGCCGGGAGTTGTCCCCCCAGGATGTGATTGTGAGTTTAGTGCACCCGAAGAATACGTCGGCACGTAGGTTGCCGGAAATCAAGGAACCGAATGGATGCCATTACGGGTTCAATGAAAAATTGTATGCTTTGGTGTCAGAGATTGGAGTTGCGCTGGTGGATGAACTTAATACTTTATCAGACCAAACAGCGAGCGGCGAGACTTGCGTCCGCGACGAGTCCCGCGGCGAGAGCGGTGACGGCGACCGCCCATAACATCCTTACCCGCACCCTCGGACGTGGCAGTCTCGTCGCCGCCACCAGAGGCCGCAGGCGACAGGGCACTCATACCTCCGCGCATCTTCAGACCCATCTTGCGAAGGATGCGGCGGACCGTCTTCTTCTTCGCGAGGCGGAGCTTCTTGCGACCACCCGCCGTTTCGGGCTTGGCAGGGTCGGTAGTATTGATAACGACTTTCTCCGTATCGGCCATTTGTTTTATAATTTACCGTAGAGACTTTTTTACGCGGAGCAAGTGAGGCATGTGGGCTCGACCGTGAACTTTTGGGCCCCGCTCGCGGCCTTTGTCCTCAAATAATAACACCCAGTCTTCAGACCTTGCTTCCAAGCATACACGTGCATCGACGATATCTTCGCATATGTGGGCTCGGCAAGGAACAGATTCAGCGACTGCGACTGGCAAATGAACGGGGCACGATCTGCTGCCATATTAATCAGCGTCTTCTGCGGAATCTCCCACGCAGTCTTATACAACTCCCGCACGTCGGCAGGAATCTCACTAATTGTCTGAATGCTCCCGTTGTTCTCGATGATTTGAGAGCGGACGTTGCTTGTCCATAGGTTGAGGTTGGTGAGTTCATCGACCAAATACTTGTTCACGACCATGAAGTCGCCCGCGAGGACTCGGCGAGTGTACAGATTCGACGTAAACGGTTCGAAGCACTCGTTGTTACCGAGAATTTGAGATGTTGAGGCAGTGGGCATTGGGGCAACCAACAGGGAATTGCGCAGACCCTTTCGCGCTCGCTCCTTCAGTTCTGCCCAATTCAGATATTCCGTCTCCTTCGGTTCGTCGTTCCACATATCATACTGAAGTTCTCCGACCGACATCGGCGAACCACGGAATGTAGGATAGACGCCACTCTCAATCTCCCCAAAGTGCGGGACATCCAAACACGTCTCAATTGCCCTCTTACGACTCGCGTCCACCGAAGCAAAGTAGATATTCTCGAAGATTTCGCGATTCAGTTTGGATGCCTCCTTGCTTGTCCATGGATACCGAAGCATCGCGAGAACATCCGCAAGTCCCTGAATCCCTATTCCAATTGGGCGATGGCGCTTGTTGGACTTCTCGCATTCTGGAGTAGGATAGAAGTTCTTATCAATCACAATGTCGAGATTACGGGTCAGAACCTCGGTGTACTGGCGCAACTTCTCGAAATTGAACTTGCCATTCTCGACGAACTTGGGAAGTGCCAGCGACCCCAAATTACACACGGCAGTCTCGTCAGGACTCGTGAACTCCAGAATTTCCGAGCATAAATTTGAACTCTTAATAGTCCCAAGATGCTGCTGATTCGACTTTGCGTTCGCGGCATCCTTGTAGCATAGGTACGGCGTTCCAGTCTGAATCTGGGCATCCAGAATCATCTGCCACAATTTCTGGGCAGGCATAGACTTGCGTCCCTTTCCTTCCGTCTCATACTTGGTGTATAAAGCATCAAACTCTTCGCTGTGGCAGTCAGCAAGACCGGGACACTCGGAAGGACACATCAGCGTCCAGTTCTCGCCCTTCTCCATCCGCTTCATGAACAGATCCGGAATCCAGAGTCCATAAAACAGGTCGCGGGCCCTGTCCTCCTCTGCGCCCTGATTCAACTTGAGTTTCAGGAACTCCTCAATGTCCGCGTGCCAGGGTTCTAGGTAGATCGCGAAGGAACCGTTACGCTTACCACCCTGATTCACATACTTTGCCGTATCGTTGAAGACCTTGAGCATCGGCACAATACCAGTCGACTCACCGTTAGTTCCGTTAATCTTGGATCCGCGCGCACGGATGTTGTGGATAGACAGACCAATGCCGCCAGACCACTTTGAAATCTGAGCACAGTCTCCGAGTGTCTTGTAAATTCCCGTAATGGAATCGTCTGACATCTGGAGAAGGAAGCAGGACGACAACTGAGGTTTCAGGGTGCCAGAGTTGAACAGAGTCGGAGTGGCATGGATGAAGTAACCGTGCGACAGAGCATCATATGTCTCTTTCACGTGTTCAAAATCCTTTCCGTGAAGTTGAATTGCCACGCGCATCCACATATGCTGGGGGCGCTCAACGATTGCGTTATCCCTACGAAGCAAATACCCCTTCTCCAGCGTCTTGAATCCAAAGTAATCAAATCCGAAGTCGCGAGAGTAATCAATCATGTGTTGGTAGGTATCCCTGTGATTCGTTACAAGGTCATGATACTCGTCGCTGATACATTGTGTGGGACCGTGATACAGTGCTTCGATACACTCCAGCAGAGTCGCAGGCGTGTTCTTCTGGTGGTTGCTGATGACGATACGTGCGGCAAGCTTCCCGTAGTTCGGGTGGTAGCGCGCCTGCATCATCGCACACGTCTCTGCCGCAAACTCGTCCAGTTGTGCCGTCTTCATTCCGTCCTGGAGTTGGTTACAAACCTTCTGGGCAACGAGGTCAGGATTCACGTGGTCAAGACCCTCAGACAAGGAACGAATGCGCTGAAGAATTTGGTCGAAAGAAACCGGGACACGATCGCCATTGCGCTTGACTACGTATATATGCTCGGCCATATTGAGTGTTAGCATCTATATTCACGCTCCGGGAAAATCCGTTTCTCACGAAGATACGAGTTTTACGGAAATATGATTTGCTTCTAATTCCTTGACCAAAACGCCCAACGAATACGGGAATGCCATCTTTACCGTTTCTGTATCCCTCTTTGCGTCGAGCAATCCAGACTCGGGTTCCATCAGCAGAGTTGCGCCGTCACTGCGGTCCATCATGCTTTCATGCAAAAACTTGGATGCGCCATGAGCAATCAACACGTCACGTTCCATTTCGCCAATGCGCAACCCACCTTCTGCGCCACGTCCTTCTGTAGGTTGATGCGTCAGGAGTTTCTTGGGACCTGTAGAACGATAATTGATTTTGTCTTCTACCATGTGCTTCAAGCGCAAGTAATAGGTGGGACCCATGAATATCTCTGCCTCCATCATTTCACCTGTCTGACCATTATACAGAATTTCGTGTCCATACGGATGAAACCCTGCCTTCTCAAGCAACATCTTGGTTTCAGGGACGCGATTCTGTGCTGAGAAAGGGGTAGAATCAATCGAGCATCCCATATATACGCCTAATTTCGTGGACATGGATTCCGCGAATTGCCCGATTGTCATGCGAGAAGGGAATGCATGGGGATTCACAATCATATCGGGACGCAGACCCGTGGAAGTATAGGGCATATCCTCTTCGGTGATACGCATACCCACAGTTCCCTTCTGACCGTGCCGAGCAGAATACTTGTCTCCAAGGACTGGAATGCGAGATTCGGCAACACGGACCTTGACTGCACGAAGACCTTCCTTCGTTACATACTTATACACGGAATCAATCACACCATGCTGCCCTCTCTTGGGAGCATAGGATACGTCGGTGTATCCGGTCACTTGACCTGACTTGTTCAACATAGGACTGGCAATAGAGGCAAGAATGGTCTTGTCGTCGATAGTGACGCCTTCTCGCACAAACCCATCAGGATCTAGCAAATCGTAATTGTATCCTTCCTTGCGAGGAACCGTGTCCCGGAACTTGGGATTCGTCGCAAGATTACCGAACTCTGTGTGCGTCTGTGCCATCACATCAATCATGCTTTCCTCAATATCGTAGGAATGGTAATAAGTCGTATGAAATAGTCCTCGCCTCAGTGCAGAATCGTTGAGGAGGATTGAGTCTTCCTGATTGTATCCCGAATAAATTGCGAGTGCCACAATCGCGTTCTCGCCGTACGGCAAGCATCCCAACATAGGATTGTACGTCCATGTATTCGACAAAGGACGCTGAGCATAATTCAACCATGTCGCGATTGTGTCGAAACGTTTGTTGAATGCCGTATTGAACCATGAACATGCTTGTTTGGTCTGCTGGCAACTGAACATGTTTCGCGGCGCCTGATTGAAGTCCGAATGGGGGATAATGCTTGCGGACGCCGAAAACATCGCAAGTCCATGAATCTCCGATGGTGATTTGGTGGAAAATGGGGTCATCGATATCTTCAAGGTTTCCGTCTCCTGAGCGTCCAAGTAATCAAACACTTGCGTCTTCATATCCGTCCACTTTTGAATCTTCCGAACCTGATCAGGTCCAACGCCTTCGCGATACACTGGGCGAATAGGTCTTCCTGCGTCCGTGAATATCGTGTATTCATTCTTAAGGCGATTCCAACCCAGTGAAACATTTGCTGGGATTTCCCCGGACCTACGAAGACGAAGAAGCATGTCGTGGAAAATGCCCTCCGTATCGTTTGTTTCGTCGAGAACACCAACTAAGTCCGAGTTCAAATACACTTTCGTCCATTTAGGGTTCCACGTAGATGGATGAATCAAGTGGAGTTGGCGAACACCGAGTTCGTTCAATAAACCCAAAATAGGTTTCGATGGAGTTGCCGTTGAGAGCGTACAGAACAATGCCATGGACTTAATCATTCCAATATTATGTCCGTCTGGGTTATCGGTGGGGCACATAAGACCCCAGGAACTTGCGTGAATGCGTCGGGGTTCTACAATCTTGGTGCTTTTGTCCATCTGGAGATTGACGCGGCGCAGATGTGCCACAGAACCCAAATACGCCAGACGACTTAGTTCTTGCGAAATTCCGTCCTTGCCTCCCCACTGACTTTTGAAGGATTTCTCGAAATCCGCGAGGAATGTCCATGAACGCCAGAACGAACCAATACGTTCTTCCTGAACAAGGTCCGTAATCTTGTTGCCGGCATACACCTTCTCGTTATAGTGAAGAGTCGAGTCCATCTTCATCAACAAAGATTTCACGGTTTCCTTGTAGATGCGTCTGAACTCCTGGAAACATAGTTCGCCAGAAGCATCGAGACGCTTAAACCTGAAATGGTCTCTGTCACTCGTCTTGGAATATCCCAATGCAACATCCATTGCCATCCGAGTCATTTCGCCAAGCAAGTATGCCTTGCGGCGCATTCGTGATTCGCCGTGCTCGCAGTGGGGAAACATATCGTCCGTCAAGTTCATGAACACGGATGCTTCACTGCGTGCCCGCGTCTGCCTTGCCAGAAACAGCAAATCCGGGTCTTGGTCTTCATCCTCCTCCTTCATCATTTCTTGCTCTGCGAACTTCTTGTGGGACAATACCAGTTCCGCGAACAACATATCGTATTTCATCTTGTCGGATTCAGGAAGACCCGCAAGGATAGTGTCATAAACATCCTTATCGTTCGTGAAGCCTAGGGCATAGAATACACTCAGAAGAGGAACAGGTTGACTGAATCCAGGCAAAGTGATTGTGGCAAGTCTGTCTGTCTGTAGAGACCCGTAATCGGTTACACCTGTTTTCTTGGTGTTCGCGTCAAGTTTCTTCTTTACTGCATCATCCGTCAAATCCGTGCTATTCTTCGGAGGAATCACCAAGAAATGAGAGTAGGGACCCTTGGTTCCGTCTTCGGACGCAGACCGAACGCCCGCAAAGTATTCAAACTTTTCGTCACTAAGAACTCCGCTCAACTTGCTTGCCTTTTCCTTCTCCACCAACGTCCTAGTCCCACTTGAATCTGCCGTTGGAGGACGGCGCTTTCCTGAATAAAACATATTGTTGCCCAGTCGTTCCTGAGTCAGAAGCACCTTCTCTGCTCCGCCGACAATGAAGTATCCGCCCAATTCATACTTACATTCGCCTGCGCCATACAGTTCATCCGACGTGAGTGTGGACAAGTAACATAGTTGACTGCGTAACATGAGTGGAATACGTCCAACCAGGACATTGTCGAACGTTTTGGTCTCTTGCTTACCGGCAATTGTGTAGACTACCTCGAAGGTTGCGCGAATATCTAGAGCATACGTCTTGTTTTCAAGACGGCACGTGTGTGGGAGAACTGCATTTCCAAGTTCGTCGACTGGCGGAATATATTTCAATTTGGATCCATCACGACCACCAATGTAAACATCCACCGACCTGTCATCTACGAGTGTTAACCTGGCAGGGTTCGATCCTTTCAAAAATTCTGGGAGTTTTGTATTCAACAAATCCGCATACGAATCCAAGTGGTGTCTCACAAGTGGATTCGATGTGTCTTTAAAATATGTGTCAAATACATGTCTGGCAACATCCATGTCCTTTACTTATTTGTATAAAAGAATGCTGAAGGCGGGGATTGAACCCGCGACAACGGACTTATAAGATCCGCGCTCTAACCACTGAGCTACGTCAGCATTTGTTCTATTCAAGATGTCTTTAAATACATTAACGCCAAAACCCGTCATGTCTCTCATGCGTAAACAGTCCGAACCCAAATACGCACTTATAATCCTGCTTTGCCCAAATATCATGTATCTGGTCTTCTATCGCATTCCCAAACCCGCAATAAGGAAGTATTGCGTCGTGAAAGAACGACTTCTTGTAGATACATGGATTATTCGTATGATTACAGTTTCTAGAAGTTGTAGTGTACCACGATTCTTCTTCGCTTCTTGCCGGAATAACCGAGTCTATCTTGGTAATGTGATTGGGAAACGCGATTTCTGGTTGCTTCTCCCAATACATCGACTCAGAAAGATACTCTATTCCATTAACAGGATATGTCGCCTTGAGCATATCTTCTGGGGTTGAGTTTCCAAACCACCAGTGTGCTCCATTCGGAACCCCTGGGTTCGAGCGAGACCGAGCACGAACCACATCGTAACCATTTCTCAAAAAATCAAGTGCATTGGTGAAAAAATAATTGATAGAATCGCGGTTCACGTTAATAATCCAATCATTCTCAAGAAGCATCAAATATTCGTGTTTCGCGTTTTCGTAAATTGCCTTATATCCTGACCCCATCCTTCCATTGTCTGGAAGTAGAACACAACGTAATCCAAACTCATTACATACTGCCACTTCCTCTACCTGTTTTTCAGAATTCTGTATCACGACGAAAACGTCATCGGAAACGTCTAGAAGACCAGATGCTTTATAGGTTGTCAGTGTATGCCGAAGTGTATTTGGAGAATTCCAAGTTAGTATCCCAACAGATATCATTTTGTAGAATATTTTTACAATGTTTAAGTCTTCACAGACAATTCTCTACAATAGTAATGTTGTCGGAGACACGCAGACCTGTATTTTTAGACGACGTTGTTGGACATGAAGACCCGAAACGAGTCCTTAAATCTTATCTACAAAAATCTCCGTATCTCTCCAGCGTGTTTCTTACAGGAACTCCTGGAATCGGTAAAACTACACTTGCGCTGTGTGCGGCAAGAACGTGCGGATTTGAAGTTCTTGAAATCAATGCCAGTCGGAGTATTCGTAGTTTTACGGATGTAGAGAAACTGAAGGATGCGTGTCGCTCCGCAGTCAACATTCATTCCTTCATTCGTAATGAAGTGCCGAAGAAGACGTGCGTGATTCTTGACGAAGTGGATGGAAGCGACCCACATGCCCAACGCAAGATTGTGGAATGGTTGAAAGACCCAGAGCGACGCGTCCCGATTCTGTTTACAGGAAACGATGTCCCGATGACGTTCAAAAGAAACACTGAATTAGTTCAGATTGTGCGCTGTTATCCGCCTAGATCTTCAGATTTAACGACCCTGTTTCCAGGAACAGACATTCTTCCGTTTGTGAAAGAGTGTCAGCACGACGTTCGTCGGTTGTTTCATCGAATTCAGTATGGCGAGTCCTACATATTTCCAAAATATGTTTTACCTCCTACTGGGGTGTCGGTGGAGGAGACGTTTCTGCGGAAGCAAGCGATGTTTGGGCTGGAGGATGTGCTGAGCGAATATCGTGGCGGCAAACAGGGCAGCGCACGCTCATCGTGAGCCAGTTGGACAAGCAACCGCGGTGGTATGTGTGTCCGCACGACCGAATGCGGGTTGCGTCAGTCGTAACAGCATCCTGGCAAATCGCGCACTGGGTATCTGTAGGAGGAGTCGTGACTGCCTCAGTTCCTGCGGTAATTTGAGCAGTGGACGGCGCAACTGGGATTGGGTCTAGGAAGTTCGATGGGAGGTTGAAAATGAGGGATGCTGCGGTTTGTGAAGCGCGTATAGACTGCTGGTGAATTCGGTTTGTTATTTCAAGCAAACACATCTCGTTCAGCATGAATCGCGATAGAATCGCGTCGCGCGACGGAGGACGCACTAGATTGATGGTGCGACCGAAAAACTGATTACGCCCTTCGATAATCCCCATAAGAATGTCCGCATAGTCGTCGTTCATATTACATTTTCAGAGCACTCAGTTTGAAAACCCTTGCGTTAATATAAAATGTCTGGACGCCAATCCACTCGACGCCGCAAGCTAACTGAACTGGGACAATCGCATGCGGCAGCAATTCACAAATCGAAAGCAATGGTTCTTAAGCATCGGGAGAGTAAACAGCAGAACAAAGACATTGATGAACTCGCGGGTCTGATGGGAACCCGGATGAAGTTTGGTGGTCGGCGCAAGCGCAAGACCCGACGCCGCTCACGCAAGTAGATTCACGGAAGACGATTTCTCCTTAATACTCAATCCGGACTTGGACGGAACCCTATAATACTCGTCGATTGCTCCAGTTGCGACCGCAAACATATCGGTCAGTTTCTTGATATCATCTGGTTCAATATGAACTGTTGTGGAGACGTTGAATACCAGTTTGTCTCCACTTCGCGAAACCTTGATATACTGTGGAGTCGAGTTGGTTTCCGTATAGTACGCAAAATCATCTTTGACACCGCTCGTAAAGTCCGTCCACTTCTCGTTGAGTTTCTCTGCCTCCTCCTTCGTTGCCTTCATCTTGAACGCAAATCGGAATCGCGGAGAGTTAAAAATGGTCTGGACACACGGCACTCCCTTGTCGTTTTTCAGTTGACTCTTGGTAGTGGATGGTGCGGCGCCCATTTATGTGTTATATCGGTATGGCATTAAAACTACCTCCTCATAAACCTGTCCAATTTCTGTTGAACTGGTTTTCCAAGTGCTCGTTGAATGTGCGACGAGTTCATAAACATAATACCGTCTAACTCTTTCTGCTTTTTCTCCAGAACTTTCAGAATTGCGTCTTCTTCATCCATCCCGTCGTCGATAAACGCATGATAGATAGCTTTATAATTTGTCTGAGGACTTGGTGTGTATCCTTCTAACTTCTCTAAAGCTAGAGCAAACAACTGTGCGACAGGGTTCTGAATTTGGTTGGTTACATAAAACTCGGCGTCTGGTGTTAAATTATGTTTCTTCACATAATCTAGGTGTTCAATCTTATCTCCTTGCTTCTTCTCTTTCTTTCGTTCCATCACAAACATATACGGAATCCTGTCTCCGACTTGAGGCGCACTTCCTGGATCCCTCTCGGTCATTCGCTTTGCCAGCATAACATGAGCCATCTGTTCAGGAACTTTGTAGTTATCCCCAAGCTGTTTCGTTAGAATAAACTTTTCAAGAGGCATCTTGTTCTGCATGACCTGGACCAGCATATCCTGGACGAACTTCTGGGCCTTCTTGATATCTCTGTCCTCCATCAGAATATCGAGGGCACCTCCAAAGATATCTTTTACGATAGGGGCACTATCGCGTCTTTTCAGAGCAATACCCATCTCTTTGCGCTTACACTTTTTCACATCGTCCTCATACATCATCCCAACGTAGCGCTTGCGGCAGAACAGAATGAAGGGCAGGAACGTCTTCTCATACTCAATCTTATGTGCCTTTCGACCCGACGCAGTAATTGCTGACGCAGCCGCCCTCGCCAAATCCATAGACTGCTTCAGATCTTTGGTAGGAAACTTGATGAAGATAGAATCCGTATCTCCATAAATCACCTCGCCTCCAAACTGTTCTTCCACAATCTTCTTGGCATCGTAAATCTTCTGGCGTCCAACCGCAGTAGTGCATGCGGCAACCTCCAGACGCCGAATCGGAGACGTCTTGGAACCACACTGACCATAAATCGAGTTCGCAACTACCTTGTATGCCAACTGAAGACCATTGAGAACTGACTTCTGGGCATCATCCTCCGTTGTCTCCATCAACTTCCTTGTCTCCTTTCGCTTCTTCAGCAGAATGTCGAGCGTTACAGGAAGTAATCCTACCGTATTCGGATTTTCATTCGGTTGCGCGAACCCACAGAAGACGCGTCCTGCCTCATTGCCCTCTGCGTCCTTGATATCGTACATGACCTCATCGACCTTGAACCCGTCTGCCTTTCCATAAATGTCGTGGCGCGTGGTTCTTCCTGCCGCATTCACTTCCTTGACGTAGACCAGCGTATCCGGAGACAAGTTGTAGGCAATCATGTTGGAAGGATACAGGGAGTTGAAATCAAGAACAGGAATGGGTTGGTCCAGATACATCCCGATCTTTGGAGGAAGGACGATTGCACCCTCGTATGCCATATCTCCCTCCACGCTCTCCTGTGTCATGATGATCTGGTTCCGCTTGGATGCGTTGTAGACGACGGCAGAGAAGATCTTGATGCCCTGTCCACGCAGGAAGATGTATTGAGTCGGGACGCGACACACATCTGCCATTCCTCGGGCATTTACGAGCGTATCTAGTTTCGCAAGCAGAGTGAGAACCAGGTCGCAATCCTGGATACAATACTTTGCGATATGTGCCCTGTCATCTGCGGATCCACGATGTGACGCGAATATCATGTGATGGTCTACATCATCCTTCGCGAATGACCACTCCAACTTTGTCAAATCGAGTCCCTCGAACGTATCGTCAGTCTCAATCACGAACGAGTTCTTGCTCATCTCCACCACGGGGAACTTGAATCCGTCTTTGTATGGATTTATTGTGTTTGTTACGACATCCAGTCGCACAAGGTTTCCGACGAAGAGACCGCGCGTAGACTTTGTGTGGAGGCGGACGCTCATGGCATTCAGACGCTCGAACTTCAGGACCTTATCGCGCAAGAACGTGGACGCGATGTTGTCCAACTTGTAGGAATCCAGGTTCTGCTCTCGCCGCATACTGAGATAGAGGTCAATACCAAGACGTCCAGGCATATCGATGTAGCGGACCGCAAACTTACCACTGGCAAGTTCAAACGTCTTCTTCTCGGTCTTGACGTTATCCTGTCTGTCTCCCCACTGATTTGACTCTGCTCGTCCGAATTGTAGTTTCACACCGCACCTTGATGCCCTTTCTGCGATATAGGCATCGTCAAATCCAAACGTGTTGTATCCACAAAGAATATCGGGATTCTCGTCCCGAATACACTGCTCGAACTTGAGAAGCAGGTCTCGCTCGTTCTTACATGTCACGAACGTAAGGGATGGGTCTGCGGATGGTGTCACAGTTCCATTCACGAAGACATAGCGTGCGACAGTTTCTAGCAGAGAATCGTTCCATCGGAAACTGATACCGATTTGCGTGATTTCGTCCTTGGGATTCGAAGATACTGGAAACTGACCCGAATCGGAATAGACCTCCAAATCGTAGGACCCTACAAGAAGCGGGATAGAAATAGCAGTGTGTGGAGAAACGTTGGTGTATTCTGCCGTATATGCGATATCGACGATACAGTTCTCCTCTAACTCCCCAGAATCTCCGTCGAACGAAATAGGCGAGGCAGGAGAAATCTCGCGATCGTGGAAGAGGCGGATGTAAGGAGGAAGGTTTGCCTCGTAAATATCCTCCGTTTCAACAGTCCGAGTCTTTATCTTCATACCATCCCGAACTGCCTTCACTACAGACTTGAACATCCATAGTGAAGGGAACGAGAGTTTCCAGACCTTGACTGGCGTCAGGCCAGAAAACCCCTTCATCGCATCCAACTTGAGTTCCTGTGTTACCTTGATTCCGAACGTCTTTTTGCCCGTAGACTTCTCGATAGCAGTCATCACGTCTGTCCCACTCTCAGACTCGCCACTTCTCAAATAGAAATACGGTTGGAATCCGGTGATGCGGAGGCGGGCAATGTCTCCGTCGTTCGTGCGCCCGTAAACGTCCACAACATACTTGTAATTGACATCGCGCTCGATCCAATCGCAAGGTTGAAGATATGTGGACATTTTGATGCTTTGGGTACTTATTGAATTAGCAATTCGTTTTCTTTCTGTATTCTGTGTAAAGATGTCTCTGTTTTATGCACCGACTCGCGACGAGAACATATCGTCAGCAGATTTCCCAAGTCAGTCTCAGCAGCAATCTGGATGCGGCGGTCTTTCTGTGTTTGGATCCATGGCAAAATTCGTAGGCATGGTCCCCAAGGGAAATATGGGCAATGCTGCAGAGAGTGGGTGCTCTGTTGATACTCAGTCGTCTCTCATGTGGGGAGATGCTGGAACCACGCGCCAACCTGGGCCTAAGCAGACGTTTCCTCGTCCTTACGCGACCACTCCATTCTTAGCAATTGGAAACGTGGAGGGCATTGACGACCAGACGAAGGTTCTACACGGTCATTCCACTGCGAATCGCAAGGATATTCAGTCCGTCACTGATTCTCAGTTTCCGGTGTTTCAACCTCTTCTTCCACAGAAGGAAGCAGACATTGCTGGACACAACTATTTTGTAGAGCCCTTTCTTCGTGGAGGGTATGCGTCTCGTCTTGAGGCAAATCAGCGTTTTGATTCGAAGTAACTCTCTTCGAATCCACTTCGGCATCTAGATTTTCCATCGTCTTACGAATGTTTGCCAGCGTCTCTTCTGCCTCCGTCTTCTCACGATTGTGAAGTGTGCCTGGTTTGGGAATATAATTTTCACCGGAAGGCATATTTGCCAATGGGGTAAGACGATCAATCGCATCGACCGGGTCGTTGGTAGTTTCCATTGCCTTGCGAGCATCGTCCTCCGAGCACCCGGTTATGGAACAAATAAGCATGATAGGGTCTGCCATTTTTTGTCTGTATGAATGTAAAGAGTGTGAAGATGCGTTTCATAGATTCTCTCTGCCCACCCGCGCTTCTCTTTGTGATGTTTATTGCCATTCAAATTGCCCTCGACATTTCGCTGGGTCTCTTTCTGACTGCCGGAATGAAGTTCGGGTTCGGAGTGTTCGGAGCATTCGTCCTGAACATGCTCTGCGGGGTCCAGTTGGGAGTTGTCTCGTGGGCGCTCGTTGCCACTCCCTTCATCATCACGTCCCTTGCGACTGCCATCTCTATGGGATTGGACGCAGACTATCGTATTGTGAATACTGCGAAGGAGCACCTGCAAAACCGTTACCACGGAGGAGCACCCGATGCCTAAACAGGTTTTCAGGCATTTGATGTTAGTAAGCGCAAGATGCTTATGAGGGTTCTGTATTCGTTGTATACAAGTGTGTTTCAGTGTAGGCGCGGATGTCTGAGGACATTTTTCCAAGAGGATGAACCCCGTAAGACGCTCGATATTGTCGTTCCTCCGCCGTCTCACCCGTGGGTATACATTACTGCCGTATGGAACGACGAGGAGGAAGAAGATGTAACTGCAATTATCACCGAGAAGGTGACGCCAGACGAGGTGCTTACTCCTGCGCGCCTATTGGAGATTACAGGACTTGTTGAGGAGTATACGACTGGCGAAGATTCCGTTACGACGTCCCGGCGTGTTGTTAGGTGGGAGTATATGGACAGTCAGACGTTTGAAGTGGGTGAAATTACATCAGAGGGACTAGTAAATGCAGTCAAACCCAAGATTGATTAATTATTTGATTCGGAATGCGAAACCGTATTTCAAGGACGCAGACGAGTATATCCATCTGTCAAAAACATATGCCAAGCAGGACCCAATGGTCCTGTTTGATATGTATGGGAGTCCTCTGATTCTCATCTTAACCGTTATTTTCACGAAAAAACCTCCCAGCATGATTTCTCTTCTGAGTCTTCATCGCATTATTCAAGTTTGGACAGAGTATTTTCGTTATAAGACCTTGAGGGCGCAGTTCTATCAGTGGAATCAAATTGTGAATGCCGTCGGAGGACCCTACATTTCCACGAACGACCCACGGTATCATGCGTATGTGATTGCGGACGGAATGCACAGAACGCAGACGAGTATATTTACCAATCGAACTCAGCGCCGGGGTTGTCCCAACCCTGAAACTCGTAAGTAGGACCCTCCTCTAAATATTGTGCGTCATATGCCTCGGACAGGGCAGTCTGGTCAAATATGAATATACCACGGTCTTCATCGGGAATGTCGTAGTTCTCATCCTCAATCAGCGAAACTACACTCTCGAACACATTTGAGTCGTCTTCGTGTAAGATAACAATATCTGATTCATCTTCTCCATTCCATCCATTCTCATTTAAGAACGCCTCGATATCGAGCTCAGAAAGATTCGTAAGCTTACGAATCTGTCTGTGAGTGTGATTAATTACGAACTCCATTTTGGTTATTTACAATATTTAGAAGGCATTTTCAAAATCCGTTTTAGGTGGGAATGACATCGTTGCTGAACCCAGCATTGAAAGGTTTGTAATCCGCGACTCCGTTGACTCCGCTGACAGGTCCTTTGAACGCGGCACCAGTCACTGTTCCAATGCTGCTTCCGCCACGCATCTTGCGACCACGAGACTTTCGCGAGCGACGCCCACCCTTCAGTGGCGCAACTTCGTGACCGGTCGTAACGCTAGCAGCACCTGGGGCAACAGGAGTGGTCTGTCCGAATCCGTAATATCCTCCGCGCTTTCCCTTCATAGTTTTACGACCGGTCTTCTTACCACGACGCACCTTGTGAGACTTCTTGTGAGGCATTTACTAGTTGGATACAGAATTTAGTTAAACATGGGAATTCTTCAAGAGAAGTATCAGTCGAAATGTGGGGAACCATCTGATATTTACGAACACCTTCCAACATTGTTTCGGTATGGTTCCGAATGTTCGCATATCACCGAGTGTGGAGTTCGGGGCGTTACGAGTTCGTATGCATTCGCACGTGCTCTACAAGGTAGGGAGGGAAACACATTGGTTCAGGTAGATCTAAACACAAACGAAAATGTAGTTAGATTCCAAGAAGAGTGTAAGCGCGAAGGTGTTAATACTATTTTTTACCAAGAGAGCGATTTAACGTGTCCCGTAGAACCTACTGAATTGTTATTTATTGATACTTGGCATGTGTATGGTCACCTCAGGCGAGAACTTGATAGGTGGAATAGTTCCGTATCGAAGTATATCATTATGCACGATACAACCGTTGATGAGTGGGTCGGAGAAACCATTCGTTGTGGATTGAATTCTACAGAGCAAAGTAACCAAACTGGTATTCCCGTCGATGAAATCAACAAAGGACTCTGGCCGGCAATTGTTGAGTTTTTGAAGGAGCACCCTGAGTGGACGATAAAGGAGCGATTTACAAATAATAACGGTCTTACTATTCTATCTCGAAGTTAGTGATATCCTGAATATGCCATCCACGTCGAAAATGGATTTGGAAAACGTGGACAAGGGATAGCATAGTATCAAAATGACCGCACTCTTTACGCCCAACCAGATGAATGAGCTCAAGGAGGACCGCTACAAGGTCCACGCCAAGAAGATGGCTCAGCGCTTGGAGCCCTTTGTTGCCGTGGCAGTGAAGTTCTACGCTGAGCAGATGCGCCCTGCGTCCCAGCGTATCTTGGACGACCTGAAGTACTCCGACTGGGCCTATGCCTTTGAGTTCAACTCGTATGACTTCCGCAACATCCCGGGCGGTGGGCACGTAGTGCCGCAGGAGCAGGTAGATAGAGATCTCAAGCACTACTTCTCCTACTACGACCTGATTTCCGCATCCGACCCGTGTGGCACCATGTTCGGCATCGGTCATGCGGAAGAGACCATGTGGTCCATCTGGCGCTGGACGGACTTCCACACCCGCCTCCTCGCCGAGCTCGGTCTCAACCCTGAGCACTTTGACTTCAAGAACCTTGCGGGTGTTGTGAGCGGCGACGAGCGCCTCTTCAAGGATGACTTGATCACCGAGTATCGCAACAAGGTCAACATTGTCTACAAGCAGTTCCCCAAGAAGAAGTAAAAACAAATACAAAACACTACTCCAGAACTTTTTCAGTGGTCCAGTTCCATGATTTCTGCGTTCTTGAAACTCTTTTCGGTAAGTGCCTCCAACCAATCATGATGCGTGACAATCGCAATACTCGTGAGACCGGCGCGCTGAGCATCTTCGCAAATAGAGTTGAAACATAAGTTTGCTCGGGCTTTCAGTGTCTCAGTGTTCTCGTCTTTATCCTGTGGGACTGGGTCGATGGCAGACACTCCTGTGGTGCTGATATTGTTGAAACGCGTTCGTAGTTCAGGTAAACTTAGGCGGATATTACATGGTTGGGGTCCCTTTGTTTCCATAAGTCCGTCTTCCAAATACAGGCGCCGTGATGACCCGAACATATTCCTTGCCGTTTGGATACACCGAAACAACGGGGAACAATACACCCGCTCGACACGAATATCCCATGCCTTTCCAATCGTTTGGTGGTGTCCTGTATCCACGAGTCTTGAGTCGCGATACATGATATCGCGATACGCACCAGGTCCAACCTTCTCAAACCCTTCGTTGTGATGCGCCCGCCCATGACGAATCAAATAAATGCGCATTCGTATTACACTTCCATACGGAGGAACTATTTATACCTTTTTCACTGTCCATGATCCATCTTCCTCTTTCGTGCACGCGATGGAGAATTCAGGTCCCAGACTCCGCAAATACTGGGAAGTCTTTAGGTCTGGCACGCGCAAATACCCTCCTCCTTCCACTTCATAGCAGTCCGGTAGTGGCATCTTTTTCACGGAAACCTTGTTGTCGTTCTCCCGAAAGAATCCCTTGCTTCCAATGTCGTCCGTATACATCTCGTATCCCCGAATCTTCCGTTTTCCAATATCTGCCTTGTGAATGAATTTTGCACTTCCAGGAACGTGTGCTACGCATAGTTTCAACCAATCTTTCAACCAATTATATCGTTGTTCGAAAGTGGAGCACATGAACACGCAGTTGGAATTGTAAACCCAAATATCTGCGACAACAAATTCTAGAGGACCTACCTTTTCGACACGCAAAAATGTGTCATTACACACTCGCTCATCGACGCAACACGGAATTTTCAAACACTCCTGTGATGTCATCCATACACACACAGGAATGTTGTTTTCGTAGGTAAAAATAATCCAACCGGAAGTGCCGGTCGTTTGGGGTGCTTCAAACAGTTTACGATCGGGGGGCGCTGGTTTCTTGAAGACTGTTCGGTAGGCCGGAGTCCAGTCGAACTGACGTTGTAGACGATGGGAGACGAGGTTCATATTCAGGCAGTTGTACTTCCTGCGTCTGCTGTGTTAAAGCGGCCAAAGGAGTCTCAGTAGGAGGAAAGAGAGGAGCAACTACGGGTTGATACATCGTCTGAGGCATCTGCTGGGAAACCTGCTGGACGACTGGAGGTGCTTCCCGATATATGATTTTTGGTTCGGGAGGATACATGATGCGGACGACTGCGAAGGTAATTAACTGGAGAAGGGCAATGACTCCAATTGTCGATAATGCCACGTATAAGACGTCAAGGATAATCATCTTTACTGTTGGGCAGCGTTTTAGTAAGAAAATTCTTACGCATAACACAAATGGATACAAAGAAGGTTGTCGAAGAAGTTGTTGAAAAAATCGAGAGCGCGATTGTCGACGAGGTTACGCAGAAGGACTGTGTTTGCGGGGAGTGGTCTCTTCGTATCTTTCGCACCCCCAAGACCCCTGCTCCTGCCATCTCAGAGGTTTTGCCGAAAGGAGTGAGTATGTCACCTGCTCTTGGTACTCCGGAATCGGCATAACTCCGTTCCAAGACTCACTATTGAATTCAAGTGTCTGGGGATTATCTGTAGCAGAAAAACGCTGGCGGACGCGCAGTTCTGGGATGTAACACCATCCATCATTTCCCCATACACGTGTAATTTGTTTTGAATTAGAGGTAGAGGATGCTCCCGGCGTTCTTAGGACCAGCATTAATATTCTGAAGTCGAACAACGCCTAAACCCATCTTTGCCCGTAGAACTGGAGACGCAATCAGTATATCGGCAAGGATTTTGGCGTCATACATCGACCCGTGGAGTTGTGCGATGATTGGTTTCTCGCGAAACACGTGCTCATACAACTCGCTCAACTTTGGAGACTTGTAACCGTATCCAAATGTGGCAGGCATTTTACACATTTCCTTGCTCAGAACCATCGTGCAATACTTGGGTTTGTCGAACCCGTAGAAATTG
>Ga0214919_10001825_pt1 | contig 34236 bp, 29 predicted proteins | sample LL1503_MetaG_FD_177994 | JGI IMG/M metagenome (GOLD analysis project Ga0214919, IMG submission 177994) | Freshwater microbial communities from Lake Lanier, Atlanta, Georgia, United States - LL-1503 | ecosystem: Environmental > Aquatic > Freshwater > Lake | place: USA: Georgia | collected...
AATGGCAGTGCAGACCCTAAAAAAATTGCCATCACTGGATTTAGTTACGGTGGTTACATGAGTTGCTATGCTTTAACTTATGGTGCTGATGTATTTACACATGCAATGGCAGGTGGTAGTGTTACTGCTTGGGAATTATATGATTCACATTACACAGAAAGATTCATGGATACGCAAAAGGAAAATCCAGAAGGGTATAAGTCCGGTAGTGTAATGACCCATGTAAAAAATTTTAAAGGAGTATTGCAATTGGTACATGGCACCATGGATGATAATGTCCACATGCAAAATTCGATACAGTTGTTAAGTGCATTACAGGATAATGGCAAGGATGTTGAGTTTATGTTGTATCCAGGTGGTCGACATGGATGGGGTGGTGCCAAAGGGAAACACTTCAGTGATTTAAAAAATAAATTTATTTATAAATACTTATTGGAAAAGCCAGTTCCTGCAACCAAATAAAAAAAATATTCATGTCCAATCCAATTTTAGATAGTTCGAATAATAGTTCAAATCCTTTAGACAAGGAGTTTGAAAATAGTATTCGTCCAAGGGAGATGGACGCGTTTGCTGGCCAGCCTCAACTGATTGAAAATTTAAGCATTTTTATCAAGGCTGCTAAAATGAGGGGCGAGGCCTTGGATCATATTTTATTTCATGGCCCTCCAGGTTTGGGTAAGACCACCTTAAGCCGTATTGTTGCTAATGAAATGGGTGTTCAAATTAAAGAAACATCGGGTCCGGTGATTGAAAAACCCAGCGACTTAGCAGGCTTATTAACCAGTTTGGAAGCAAATGATGTTTTATTTATTGATGAGATACACCGTTTAAGCACGGTGGTAGAAGAATATTTGTATGCCGCGATGGAGGACTATAAAATTGATATTATGATTGATACGGGCCCCAATGCACGTAGCATTCAAATTAATTTAAATCCATTTACTTTAGTAGGCGCGACTACGCGTAGTGGTTTATTAACAGCCCCTTTATTATCGAGGTTTGGGATCAAATCAAGATTGGAATATTATCCTGCCACTGTAATTGAAAAAATTATTTTAAGAAGTGCGCAAATATTAGATGTGAAAATTAATGCAGATGCGGCAGGGGAAATTTCAAGAAGAAGTAGGGGCACGCCGCGTATTGCCAACGGACTACTAAGACGTGTACGTGATTTTGCACAAGTACTAAATGATGGATCTGTGGATATTGGCATTACCAAACATGCATTAAAAGCGTTGAATGTGGATGAGCATGGCTTGGATGAAATGGATAACCGTATATTATTAGCAATTATAGAAAAGTTCAAGGGAGGCCCTGTCGGAATTACAACAATTGCCACTGCAGTAGGTGAGGAGTCGGGTACTATTGAGGAAGTATATGAGCCTTTTTTAATTCAGGAAGGTTTTTTACAACGCACACCCCGAGGTCGTGAGGTAACAGATAAAGCATATCGACATTTGGGCAAACAAAAAGCCCGAGGCCATTCTGATAACCCCGAGCTTTTCCGTTAATTTATTGGTTGCGAATTTGAACCTCTTTTATTACTTGTTATTGCCCCCCCCAAAAAAAAAATGATATTTGTGGCGACAATAACTATTGTTATTGTTCCCCCAAAAAATGGTATTTGTGGCGACAATAACTATTGTTATTGTTCCCCCAAAAAATGGTATTTGTGGCGACAATAACTATTGTTATTGCACCACTAATCGGAAACCATTCCCGTGAATGTTTACGATTTCTATTTTCTCATCTTCCTTTAAGTACTTTCTTAATTTGGCAATGTACACATCCATGCTTCTACCATTAAAGTAAGTATCGCTACCCCATATTTTTTTCAGTGCTTTTTCGCGCGTCAACAAGTCGTTTTTATTTTCTGCCAACATTTTAAGTAACTCGTTTTCCTTAGGCGATAATACCTGTGTTTTTTGGTTGAATTTTAATTCACGCAACTTGGGATTAAAATGGTAACCAGCCAAATCAAATTCTATATTGTCTGAAACTTTATTGTCATCTTCATTGCGTTTGATAATTGCCTTAATTTTTAATAACAATACTTCACTGTCAAAAGGTTTGGTGATATAATCATCAGCTCCTAATTTGTAACCAGTGATAATATCTTCCTTTAAAGTTTTAGCACTTAAAAAAAACAAAGGCACATCAGGATCAATATCTCTAATTTCCTCAGCGAGGGTAAATCCATCCACATGTGGCATCATGACATCTAATAAGCATAAGTCAAACTTTTCACGCTGAAAAGCGGCTAAGCCCAAACGGCCATCCCGCTCTAAGGTTACTTCGTAATCATTTAACTCTAAGTAGTTTTTAAGTACCAAACCCAAATTGCTGTCGTCCTCGCACAACAAAATTTTACTTGTTTTTTTATCTTCCATATTGATTGCTTTGTGTAAAGAAACGCTTTTTAATTATTGTGGCTAAAAAAGGATTTCCAATGTTTTGTTAAAATATACCTATTTCTTCGTACTTGTACAAAGGTCGCATATTTTACATGGGGTTGGATTTATTTCACCAAAATATTTGGCCAAAAAAACACTGCGACAACTTGCATTTTGACCCCATAAATAGTCTGAAAAATGCTTAATTCTGTCCTGAAATGCCTTTAACCTTGCTTGGTAATTATCCAAGTCAATGGTAATATGTGCAGCTGCAGCGCGATTCCATAAAAATTGGACCACAGGTTGGTTTTCCTTTTGTTCAAAACTAATCATACCATGTTTTTGCAAAAGTGACAAACTATTTAAAACAAACGGAGTATCTCTTTGTAAAAGATTCGCTAATAAATTTTCATTGATGAACTGCGGACTATCCAATATACCTCCATAAGTGCGCAATAGGGTTTGAAGTACAATGGCGCCTATATTGTTTTCCTTTTCAAAGTCGTCCATCATTATACGATCTGCCAATACTTGCACCAAGGAGGGTTTAAAGGAACTTGGTGAAAATTTCACATGTCCTTCCTGTTCGATCCATTGCAAAGCATTTCTTGCAGTCATTTTATCCCACTCAAATCGTGTGCAAAAAGTATCAAAGTCAAATAAAAATTGCTGTTTTTCACCCATGCCAATCGGAAGCTGCACATAGTCAGCTAAGTCCTGGTAAACTTTTTTTATAGTAGCGATGGAAGGATATTTTTTTTCTTGTACCGTTTTCCAATAATCCCAGTCGTTTTGTTGAAACAATAAAATAGCTGCAGCCCCTTGGCCATCGCGACCTGCCCTTCCTGCTTCCTGATAATATTGTTCCAAACTTCCTGGGATATCATAATGTATCACCGCTTGTACACTACTTTTATTAATGCCCATACCAAAGGCACTGGTACATACCATGATTTGAATTTCATCATTCATCCAGGCACTTTGGTTGCGTTGCCTAGTTTCAATAGTAAGTCCCGCGTGGTATTCTTCGACCTTGTACTTGTAGGCTTTTAATAAATTAGTCAACTGACTTACATTGTTGCGTGTGTTACAATAAATAATGACCGCCCCTTTTATTTCATTTAAAATTAAACGGCAGCTGTGCAACTTAACGGGTACCAGATGAATACTATATTTTAAATTAGGCCGTAAAAATTGATCCGTGATAATAGTAGCTTTTTGTAATGCCAATTGCTTGATGATGTCTTCCTGCACTAATGGAATAGCGGATGCAGTCATCGCTAAAATGGGTACTTTTGGAAAAAGCTTTTTTAAAATACTTAATTTCCGATAGGCTGGTCTAAAGTCATAGCCCCATTGTGAAATACAATGCGCTTCATCAATGGCAAATAGTTGAATGTTTAATTGTGCTAAGAAGCTTTGAAAATTAGTTTGCGCTAATTTCTCAGGACTACAATAAATAAATTGGTACTTGCCTTTTTTTGCATCGTTTAAAATAGTTTCTTCCGCATCAGGTGTAATTTGACCACCTAGGTTTACGGCTGAAATATTTTTATCTAACAAATCCTTTACCTGATCCTGCATTAAAGCAATTAAAGGACTAATCACCACACATATGCCGCCATGGGTAATAGTGGGCACTTGAAAACACAATGATTTTCCTGCGCCCGTTGGAAGTAAGGTCAATACATCATTGCCTGCTAAAACAGCATCAATCACTGCCTCTTGTTGTGGCCTAAATGTTTCATAGCCCCAATATTGCTTTAATATTTGTGTCGTATTTTTCAAAAAGGTTACACTAATTTTTTCTTGAATAACCTTAATGAATTTATTGCCAATACCACATCACTTAATCCCATAATTAATGCACCATAAGTGGGTCCCCAAGTACCTAATAGTCCTAAGGCTGCAACAGGGATGGCAATGATATTATAGGAGAATGCCCAAATCAAATTTTCCTTAATGGTTTCATAGGTTCTTTTACCTAAGCCCAATGCCATCGGTAAATTTTTCAATCCTTGGTTCATTAAAATTACCTGTGCAGTTTGAATGGCAATATGTGATGCGTTACTTAATGAAATTCCAATGGTTGCTTTCGCTAGCGCCGGTGCATCATTGATACCGTCACCCACCATTGCAGTAGGATATTTTTTTACAAAATTATCAAGTTGCGTTAATTTATCTGCAGGGCTTTGTTCGCCAATAATTTCTTGGATGCCTAATGCTTTTCCTATTTTATCACATTTGGATTGTCGGTCACCACTCAATAAAATAGTATGTACCCCTTGTTTGTGCAAGGTTTCAATCACCAATTTTGCATCCGGTCTTATTTCATCTTCCACATCAATCCAGCCAATGAGTTGGTTATTTTTTTGAATATAAATATTGTGATCATCTTCCTTATAGTTTTGATCAACTAGTGTTTTGAATGAACCTGCCCAATATTGATTGCCTTCTTTGTCTGTTGCTTTAATACCTAATCCTTTGACTTCTTCAATTTTGCCCCAAGGAATTGCATTGCTTGTTTTCCATTCCAAGCTGATGCATTTGGCAATAGGATGGTTCGAATATTTTTCCAACGCATACACCAATGATTTAAAATCAGCTTCAGGGGTGCCATCCACTATGTTAAATTGGGCCACAGAAAAATGCCCTGTAGTTAAGGTGCCGGTTTTGTCAAAAACCACTTGCTTGATATCTTTAAATGTTTCTAAACTTTTTGCATTTTTAAATAATACACCGTTACGCGCGCCTCGGCCCAAGCCAACTGCAATAGCTGCAGGTGTAGCCAATCCCATCGCACATGGGCAGGAGATGACCAGTACGGCGATGGCGCGCAACATGCTTTCTCCAAAACCAATATTTTCACCGAGTGCATTATGTGCGAAAAAATAATTCAAAACCAAGGTAGCAAGCGCAATGCTTAAAACCAGGGGGACAAATACCGCACTTATTTTATCCGCTAAAATTTGCACGGGTGGTTTTTCACCTTGTGCTGCTTTTACCATTTTTAAAATATTAGCAAGGACGGTATCATCGCCAACAGCAGTTACATAGGCTTTAAGGCTGCCATCTTGAATGGTGCTTCCGCCTAATAACAAATCATTTTTTTTACGTTGCACGGGTACACTTTCGCCGGTAACAATCGATTCATTGACATTCGCTTCGCCCCATAATATTTTTGAATCCATCGGAACGGTCTCACCCGAGTTAATTAAAATTATATCGCCCACTTTTAAGGTGGTACTTTCTACATTAAAAATAATTTCTTTGTGATTTTCATCAAACACAATCATATTCGCCATTACTTTTTGCGCCTTCACTAAATCTTTTAATGCACGTTGGGTGGATTGTATGCTGGCATCCTCCATGTAATTACCAAAAAATACCAAAGTGATAATGGTGGCGGTGGTTTCATAATACGCAAATCCAACACCTAATTCCATCAGCGTGCCATATAAGCTATAACCAAATGAGGCGAGTGCGCCAATGGCAACGAGTACATTCATATTTGGAATGCCACCGCGTATACTATGCCAGGCACTTTTACCAAAATAACCCATACCTATAATAAAAACAGGGAGTGTAAATCCGAGTTGCACATAAGGGTTCATCATCCAGTGAATATGAACGCCAGGTAACATGTGAATTAAAAGGGGTAGGGTAAACACAAAACTAAAAAGGGCGCGTTCTCCATTATTATCCAACCACTTTTTTTTAGCGCCTGCTTCTTCCTGTCCTCTTACTTTATATCCCAAACCTTGTATGCCTTTAATTATTGTTTCCTTGGTTACATTTTCGGGCAGGTCAAATTGCACTTCGCCTTCCATGAAATTTACCTTGGGTTCATTGATTCCTTTTGTCTGCAAATATTTGTGTATGGATAAGGCACAATTGGTGCAACTCATCCCATCTACTTTCCATTGAACTGATTCCATATTAAAACCGTTTATAGGGTAAAGATACGAAGCATTTTGCCCATATAATAAAGCTTTAATACCCTTTTAAACATTGTATTTGTTCACTTATCTTTGCATCATGGATATGATTTACACTTTAGCGGAAATGGACGATGTAGCGCAAAGCCTAATGAAGAAATTCGGTTCAAAATCCATATGGGCTTTTCATGCACCCATGGGCGCAGGGAAAACCACTTTGATTACTGCACTGTGTAAAATTTTAGGGGTACAGGATATAGTCAATAGCCCCACTTTTGCGATTATGAATGAGTATCAAGGCCTTGGCAAAGTGATTTATCATATGGATTGGTATCGTTTAGAAAATGACGGAGAAGCGCGTAGGGCGGGTGTTGAAATGGCAATGGAGGACTCAGACTATTGCTTTATCGAATGGCCTGAAAAAGCAATCAACTTAATTCCTGCAGATGCCCTTCATATTGAAATTGAAATATTGGGTCCCGAGCACCGACGTATTTTTATACCTTAAGTTGTCCATTCAAATTTTGTATCTTCATTAAAATTTTTTTTTATGAGTACTTTAAAGCCCCAAATTGATAGTTCCATTACCTATGAAACACAGGAGGAGGTTTTAGATATTAAGTTTAGGACAAAACCTTTGATGATTGGTATTCCAAAAGAAATTGCATTTCAAGAAAATAGAATTGGTTTAATCCCCGAGGCGGTGAGTGTTTTAGTGGCCAATGGACATGAGGTTTTAATGGAGCACAATGCGGGTGAAGGAAGCAGGTATAGTGATATAGATTATTCCGAAGCAGGCGCTAAAATTGTATTTGACAAAGAAGAAGTGTATAAGTGCCCTATCTTAGTTAAAACAGCTCCTCCGGTGGAAGCGGATTTGCCTTTTTTGCAAATGAACCAAACCATTATTTCTCCTTTGCATTTAACTGCATTAGAAAAAGGGTTGATGGAAAAATTAATGGCCAAAAAAATTACTGCACTTGCCATTGAAAATATTAAAGATGAAAATCAGAACTATCCTATATTAAGAAGCATGGGTGAAATTACAGGTAGTGCTGTGATGTTAATTGCAGGTCAGTACTTGAGTAATTTTAACCAAGGCAAAGGAGTATTGTTGGGCGGCATTAGTGGCGTTCCACCTACCAAGGTGGTGATTATTGGGGCGGATATTATTGGTGAATTTGCTACGCGCAATGCGCTCGCATTAGGTGCGTCGGTAAAAGTATTTGATAACAACGTTTCAAGATTACAACGACTTCAAAATAATTTAGGACAAAGAGTTTGGACCTCGGTATTAGAACCTAAAATTTTAGCGAAGCAATTAAAAACCTGTGAGGTGGCTATTGGTGCTTTACGAAATGACTTTAGTCGTGCACCCATTGTAGTCACAGAGGATATGGTGTCAGCAATGCGACCAGGTAGTATTATTATTGATGTTGCGATTGATCGCGGTGGATGTTTTGAAACCAGTGAATTGACCAATCATGAAAACCCAATTAAAATAAAACATGGGGTGCTTCATTATGGTGTTCCAAACATACCTAGTGGCTTTGCACGAACTGCAAGCCAAGCGATTAGTAATGTATTGATGCCTTTGTTAGTGCAAATTGGAGATTTAGGTGGACTGTCTGAAATTATTTGGCAGCAAGTGCAACTGAGAGAGGGGATCTATTTATATAAAGGTGCTTTGACTGATATTTATATCAGTGAAAAATTTAATTTAAAGTATACAGATTTGAACTTATTGATTGCAAGTAAAAGCTAGGCTTTTTTGTAGTCCATTAAGTTCACTTGCTGATTGCAAAATGCATATTCCTGCGGATCATTGCTGCCCACAATAATTAGTTTGTGTTGCGCAAATTGTTGAATGAGTTCCGCATAAAGCTGATAGCCTTCTTTGTCCAAATTGCTACAAGGCTCATCTAATAATAATAAGGGGGTGTCGGATAAAATTGCCAACGCCAATTTTAATCTTTGTTTCATGCCACTACTAAAATACCTGATTTGTTTGTGCGCTGCATCTTTTAATCCAATGCGCTCAATGATATCATTAACTGAAATAGATGATTGCAATGTTTTGAATGTAGCGTGAAAATCAAATTGCTCCATCGTGGTAAATTCCTCCACCAATTCTAAGTAAGGTGCTGCAAAACTAATCTGTTGAAAAATGGTTGTATGGTCATTGTCACTCCAGTAAATAGTGCCCTTGGTTAAGCTGCTGTAGCCTGCTATAATTTGAAGTAAAGTGCTTTTGCCAGAACCATTATTGCCAATTAGTGCATAATGTTGTCCAAGCTCAAATGTATAATCTAGATTTCTGAAAATCCATTCTTTATTGAATCTCTTGCTGGCTTGTTGTAAGCTAATTTGCATATGGATTAATCTTCTTCAACGACACCTTTGCCGAATCTTTTTATAACACCTCTGCCGCTTTCCCTAATAAAGGTTACAATTTCATCGCGCTCATCTGTTGCTGGAATTTCTTCCTCAATAAATTCTAAAGCCTGCGTTGTATTCATCCCTTTACTAAAAATGTATCTGTAAATATCTAAGATGTGATTTATTTTTTCCAAATCAAATCCTCTTCTTTTTAAACCAACACTATTCACACCGCCATAACTCAATGGATTGCGCACCGCTTTAATATATGGAGGCACATCCTTGCTTACCAAGCTACCTCCTGCAATATAGGCGTGTTGTCCAATGTTTACAAATTGGTGTACCGCACTCACGCCTGCAATCCAAGCATAGTCACCTAAAGTAACATGACCTGCAATTTGTACGCTATTACTTAATATACAATGATTACCAATAATACAATCGTGTGCAATATGGCTATAGGCCATGATTAAACAATTGTTACCCACTTTAGTAATCCAACGATCCGAAGTTCCTCTGTTGATGGTTACAAATTCACGAATGGTGGTATTGTCGCCAATTTCAACATTTGTTTTTTCGCCATTAAATTTTAAATCCTGTGGATCGGCACCGATAACTGCGCCTGGAAATATGCGGCAATTTTTTCCAATCTTAGTGCCATTCATGATGGTGACACTACTGCCAATCCAGGTACCTTCTCCAATAACCACATCCCCATGAATCACGGTGAATGGATCAATTTTTACATTGGATGCAATTTTTGCATTAGGATCAATATAGGTAAATGGATGTGTCATAATTTTTTCTTCTTTTATTCTGCTCTTTTAATTACTTGTGCTACTAAATCAGCTTCGGTAGCTACTTTGCCTCCCACATATACCGTGCCTCTCATTTCACAAATACCACGACGAATAGGGGAGGTTAATTCCATTTTCAACAACATGGTATCACCTGGTTTTACCATTTGTTTGAATTTGCAATTATCTATTTTTAAAAAGTAAGTATCGTATTGTCCTTTAGGCATTGCATTGATACACAATATACCACCCGTTTGTGCTAATGCTTCAATTTGTAAAACGCCTGGCATGACAGGATTTCCTGGAAAGTGTCCAGGGAAAAACCATTCATTGTATGTGACATTCTTCACACCCACAATCATCGTATCCGTTAATTCAATGATTTTATCAATAAATAAAAACGGATGTCTGTGTGGTAATGTTTTTTCAATTTGTTCTAAATTAAACACGGGTGTTTCCGCAGGATTATATACGGGTACATCCTTAACGTGTTTATTTTTTTTAATGTACTGCTTAATTTTTTTAGCAAACTCTACATTACTACTATGACCTGGACGATTGGCAATGATGCGAGCTTTAATTGGGTAACCAATCAATGCTAAGTCACCCACTACGTCTAATAATTTATGTCTTGCAGGTTCGTTCGGGAATCTTAATTCCAAATTATTTAAATAACCCTCGCTTTTTACTTCAATTTTATCACGCTTAAACACTTTAGCCAATCTGCTCATTTCTTCACTGGATACTGGCTTATCCACCACAACAATAGCGTTATTAATATCGCCGCCTTTGATTAAATCGTTTTCAAGTAATGTTTCTAATTCATGTAAAAAACAGAAAGTGCGACAAGGCGCAATTTCTGCTTTAAAATCTTTGATGGTTTTTAATGCTGCATGTTGGGTACCTAAAACGGGACTATTGAAATCAATCAATGTGGTAATTTGATAATCCAGCGCAGGGAGTGCGACCATTTCAACACGCTTCTCGTCATCGTAGTGAAATATATTTTCATCAATACTGTACCATGCTTTTGCAGCATCTTGTTCTAAGATTCCTGCTTCTTCTATTTTTTCAATAAAAGGACTTGAGCTTCCATCAATAATTGGAATTTCAGGACCATTCACTTCAATTAATAAATTATCAACGCCCATGCCAACTAGGGCTGCTAAAATATGTTCAACAGTACTAATTTTTACATCACCCACTTGTAAGGTAGTTCCGCGGCTAGTATCTGTGACTAAATCGCAATCTGCTTTAATGGTCGGTTTATTGGGTAAGTCAACTCTTTGAAATTGGATCCCGTAACCTGGGTTGGCCGGAGTCAAGGTCATATCCACCAACACGCCTGTATGCAAACCGGTGCCACTAATACTGATACTTTTGCTTAAGGTATGTTGCTTATCGGGATTAAAATTTTGATCCATGCTATTCTTGTTTAATGCTTCGCTAATGTAAAGCGATGATTTTCAGCAAAATTAAGCTGAATTAGCCTTTTTGGGCCAGTTGTTGTACTAATATTTCAAGTTCCTTGACCCTTTTCTCCAATAATGGCAGGTTTTTAACCTGAATTTGTGTTCTTAAGGTGGCGCCATGCTCCCCAGCAGGGTAACCAGTGACCACTAAATTGGCCTGTTTGATGCTTTTGGTAAGGCCACTTCGGGCAGCAATCTTAACCCCATCTGCTACTAATAAATGACCAGATGCACCCGCCTGACCACCCATCATGACACTTTTACCCAATTTGGTGCTACCACTAATGCCACATTGTGCGGCGATCACTGTATTTTCTCCAATCTCTACATTGTGTGCAATCTGTATTAAATTATCCAATTTCACTCCCTTTCTGATATAAGTGGAACCCATGGTTGCACGATCAATGGTGGTGTTGGTTCCGATCTCCACATTATCTTCAATAACTACATTTCCCAACTGAGGAACTTTTTGAAAACTGCCATCCGCCGTTGGTGCAAATCCAAAACCATCACTTCCAATCACTGCATTTGAATGTATAGTTACATTATTTCCAATCACACAATCGGAATAAATAATTACGCCTGGATGTAATACCACATTGTTACCAATGCTAACATTTTCACTAATCACAACATTGGGATAAACTTTAACATCATCTCCCATACTTACATTATTTCCAATATGCGCAAATGCAGCGATATAGTGGTTCTTACCCATTTTTGCTGAAGGCGCTATAAAGGAGGGTTGTTCAATTCCGTTTAACTGTTGTGCTTTTAATTCTTGATACTTTGTAAGTAAAGTTGCAAATGCCGCATAGGCATCAGGTACTTTAATGAGTGTAGCGGAAATACTTTTTTTCAATACCAAGGATGCATTTATTATAACAATAGATGCTTGCGTGGTGTATAAAAATTCCTCGTACTTGGGATTCGCTAAAAAGGAAATGTCTCCTTTTTTTGCTTCTTCAATTTTACCAAAATTATTTACTGCTACAGTGACATCCCCTTCCACTTGACCTTGGATCATTATAGCTATTTGTTGGGCTGTAAATTGTAGCATACGCTAGGGGTTGAATGAGGGGTTATACGTTAAGCAAGCAAATGTAAAATTTTTTCACCGGGGCGGAAAGACTTTCGTTGATTAAAGCATTTTGAATTTGTGAAATAGTACTTATTTGACCGGTTTTTAGCAAAATTTTAATAGTTTCTCCATCATTCTTATATAAGGTGTTGGTGGCTTCCCCTTTAAAACAAAGAAAAGATAGGTCCTTCTCATTCATCGGGAACTTTGCTTTAACTAATGCATAGGCTGCATCCCATTCATTTGCGCTAATGGGTTTGTCTTGCATCTTGCACTTAAAGGACTTTCGATTTAATAATCGGTTACATAAAAGAGATATCACAGGGTCCTTATGGTGCTGCCATTTTTTTATGGCACTTAAAATGTCTGTATCATCTAATTGGCAATAAGCGTTTAAATCAATATCGGCTAATTTGCCCGTGAACTCGCTTAAAAAATAATCAAGCACGGTACCCGTTTTTATAGCGTCGTCTTTTTGTGCTAATAACCATTGGGCACGTTCGATAATTTTCACCAACATATTTTCAGCGGCGACCACTGATTTATGCATATATACTTGCCAATACATTAATCTGCGTGATACCAAAAACTTTTCAACACTAGTAATTCCTTTTTCTTCTACTACTAATTCATTGTCATGAACGGTCAACATTTTTAAAATGCGTTGGTATCCTATCACGCCTTCACTAACACCAGTGAAAAAACTATCACGTGACAAATAATCCAACCGATCCACATCTAATTGCCCGCTTATTAATTGGTGCAAAAACTTTTTGGGGTATTGGTTCGTGAAAATTTGAATGGCTAAGGTTAATTTCCCATGGAGTGCTTCGTCGTTTTCGGTATTTAAAGCTTGCATAATCAAAAGCGATAAATCCTCATGGGTCACTCCTTTTAAAATCACATTTTCAAGTGCATGTGAAAAAGGGCCGTGCCCAATATCGTGTAATAAGATGGCCGCTTTTGCAGCTTGCGCTTCGGCGTCAGTAATGTTAATCCCTTTGTCCTTTAGTTCGGTAATGGCATTACACATTAAATGATAGGCACCCAAAGAATGGTGCAAACGGGTATGCACTGCACCTGGATAAACCAATTGCGCCAAAGCCATTTGCTGTATACGCCTTAATCTTTGATAATAGGGGTGGTTAACAATAGCTGCAATCACCGGATCATTAATGGTAATAAATCCGTGTACTGGGTCGTTTATAATTTTTCTACTGGTTATGGCCATAGTCGTGTTGTGTTTACAAAGGTACGAAATGTGAATAACTCGCGGCGCATAATTAAATGCCCGGAGCGCAAAAAAACTATATTTGTATGCCGACTTATTACCCTATAAATCAAACGATTAATATGAAATTAAATCAAACCACCTTAGATAAATTGGAAGATATTTTGGGAGAATCTGAATATGTTGTTAGATATGAGCGTGGAAATTTTCAGAGTGGATGGTGTTTATTGGAGTCAAGAAGAATTGTGGTTTTGAATAAGTTTTTAAATTTAGAAGCGCGTATCAATACTTTGTTGGAGTTAATTCCACAATTGGATATTCAATTTGATAAATTGACGCATCATTCTCAAAAAGTATATGAAGAAGTCAAAAAATTGAGTTTGACCCCTGCGGAATAATAGGCGGACTCGGTTTATTTGTTTGTTGTAAAAATATTTATTTTGTTACATTTCACCATCCTCGGTTCAGGAACAAGTACAGGCGTACCTTTAATAGGTTGTGATTGTGAAGTATGTAAATCAAATGACCCCATTAATCAAAGGTTAAGAACAAGTATCAAAATTCAAAGTGCAACTACAACAGTTGTGATTGATACTACCCCTGATTTTAGGTATCAAATGCTGCGCACGAAAACAACTAAATTAGATGCTATTGTTTTTACGCATCCACACCGGGATCATTATGCAGGATTGGATGATATTCGGCCCTTTAATTTTTTCTCTAACAAATCCATGCCTATTTACGCAAATGCGCTGACACAAATTGCCATCAAAAGAGATTTTTTTTATGCGTTTGAGGAAAAGAAAGATGTGGGACTTCCTGAAATGATTTTACACACCATTGATCAAGCGGAATTTAAAGTTGGAGATATTTCTTTTTTGCCCATTCATGTAATGCATCGAGAAATGCCGGTACTTGGTTTTAGGATTGGGGATTTAAGTTACATCACCGATGCAAACTATATTTCAGCAGAAGAAAAAGAAAAAGTAAAGGGATCAAAAATTTTAATTTTAAATGCTTTGCGGAAACAGGATCATCCGACCCATTTTAATTTGGACCAAGCCATTGCTTTAGCAACGGAGTTAAAAGTGCCTACCGTATATTTTATTCACTTTAGCCATCAAATAGGATTGCATGATCAGGTGGAAGCCGTTTTGCCTAAAGGCTTGCATTTGGCCTATGATGGGCTTGAATTTGACTGTTAACCTCGGTTAGGTTTATTTGTACCTATATGCGGTTGAATAATTACATTTTATTAATTTGTATTTTTCACTAATTCGTGTGAAAATTTAACATGATAAATTCTTGGGAAGCGTATTTTATATTTTCAGAAAAGGAAAGAAAAGGAATCATTGTACTTGGTATAATATTAACCTTGAGTATTGTAATTACCTTTTTAGTACCCCATAATAATGATTCAGTGGGTAGGGTCTCACCCTTAACGATACCCAAACTTCATTTATTTACTTTTGATCCCAATACCATTGATAGTGCAAATGCCATTCATTTAGGTATTCCAATAAAGCAAGTCAACACCTTAATTCATTATCGTGAAAAGGGCGGGCGCTTTTACAAAAAAGAAGATATTCTTAAGTTGTATGGGTTAGATCCAGTTATTGCAAATCAGTTAATTCCATTTATTGAATTGACAGCAACGGAAAATTTAAGTAAGTGGGGGAGATATACAACAAACGATAAGGAAAATAAGTATAAATCAAATTATGATGATGCGTCAAGGTATAAATCGAATAAAGAAAGTAATAATGGACCTTGGCTAAAAATGAAAAATGGGGCGGTCAGTTGGACCATTGATGTCAACGAAGCGGATGCGAATGAATGGCATGATAAAACCAGGTTGCCTATGAATATTGTTCATCAAATTATCAATTATAAAAATCATTTGGGCGGGTTTACGCATCCGCTCCAACTAAAAAAGGTATATGGCTTAGCAGATACTGCTTTTCAAAATTTGCGTCCCCATTTGGTGGTTCAAAAAAACTTTAAACCCCTACTGAATAGTAGTAACATGAACTTTTCCCAGTGGAAGTCATTGGAGATTTTTGAAGATCAGCAAATATTTGAAATTTTGAAATTGAGAAAGCAGCAGAGCGGCCATATTTCCTGGCGGGAACTGGTTATTTTATTTGATTTGCCTGAAAAACAGGCGCTTTGGCTTAAAGGCCGAATTATTATAAGTGATTGAAAAACAATACACTAGAATTGGAGGTATTGGAGTCTGAATAAATACTGTTAAAAAAAAGCAAAGACTCAACAAAAAAGTATTAGTTTGAGTTAGGATTAATTTCCTTGTTTTCGATTGCTTGCTTGAAAATCCTCCTTCGGGAGGATTTTACTTTTTAGCAAGTTCCCAATCCAAGTTCCTGACTATTTCCCGCCTGCTTTAAATATTTGATTTACAGCACCACCCAACATCGGAAATTTTTCTTTTACAAATGCCGCGATGGTTTCAATAGATTGTTTTGCTTGCTCTGGTGTAACGCCTGTTTCTTTTACTAAACGATCAATTAGTTCTTGCATAAAATTTGATTTAATAATTTATTTATAATTGGGTTAAGCAACTTTTAAAGTGCTTAATTTACTCTTGTCAAACATATTTTTGGCGTAGTCTAATGTTACATTAAACTCAGTCACATTAGTGCCAGGCATTTCAAACATGGCTTGTGTAAACAAGCTTTCACAAATACTTCTTAATCCTCTAGCGCCTAATTTATACTCCATTGCTTTGTTTACGATATAATCAAAAACGTCATTGTCGATACTGAGTTTGATTTTTTCGATCGCAAATAATTGTGTGTATTGTTTGATTAATGCGTTCTTAGGTTCAGTTAAAATACTTCTTAAGGTGTCGGCATCCAATGGCTCCAAATGGGTAACAATAGGAAGACGACCTAACATTTCAGGAATCAATCCAAAGGTTTTAATATCCTGTGCATTTACAAAACGCAATAAGTTTTTTCTTTGTAATTCTTGTTCGTCCTTATTTACACTAAATCCAATGGCGTTGGTGTTGATACGACGGGCAATAATTTTATCAATACCGTCAAATGCGCCACCGCAAATAAATAATATATTTTTAGTGTCCACTTTAATCATTTTTTGGTCTGGGTGCTTTCGACCTCCTTGTGGCGGTACCAAAACATCCGTTCCTTCCAGCATTTTCAATAAGCCCTGTTGTACACCTTCGCCGCTGACATCTCTTGTGATAGAAGCGTTATCGCTTTTACGTGCAATTTTGTCAATTTCATCAATGTATACGATACCTCTTTGTGCAGCTTCTACATCATAGTCGCAGTTTTGTAACAAACGCGTTAACATACTTTCGACATCCTCACCTACATAACCCGCTTCCGTAAACACAGTTGCATCCACAATCGCAAAAGGTACGTTTAATAATTTTGCAATGGTTTTTGCCAATAAGGTTTTACCTGTGCCTGTTTCACCAATCATGATCACATTACTCTTTTCAATTTCCACTTCATTCTTAGTAGTGACAGGTAAATTAATTCTCTTAAAGTGATTATAAACGGCAACACACAATATTTTTTTAGCATCATCCTGCCCAATAATGTATTGGTCTAGAAAAGCTTTGATGGCTGTTGGTTTTTGGACTTTCAAGTTTCCTGCTTTTCCATCCGCCTTTTTTTGGTGAAATTCTTTCACAATAATTTCATGGGCATGTTCAATACAATGCTCGCAAATATGTCCTTCTTGACCAGCGATTAAAATTTTAACTTCTTCTCGCTTGCGTCCACAAAAGGAACATTGTATAGCTTCAAATTTACTCATGATCATTTATTTATTAAAGCGATTTCGCTATTTTATCAACAATACCATATGCCACAGCTTCTTTGGCATCCATCCAATAATCTCTGTCAAAATCGGCCATGATTTGCTCAACGGTTTTACCACAATTCTTCGCTAATATTTTAGCGCCTAATTCTTTGGTCTTTCTAATTTGCTCAGCTTGAATTTCAATATCTGCACTCGTTGCTTGGTAATATCCACCTAGGCTAGGTTGGTGTATCATCACTTCCCCATGCGGAAAAATGGTACGCTTTCCTTTTTCGCCCATACTTAAAAGGATGGAACCCATGCTTGCAGCTAATCCCATACAAATGGTATGCACCGGGCTTTTGATTAAGTTCATGGTATCAAACATTACCATACCACTTGTAACAACGCCACCTGGACTATTGATATAAAAATTAATTTCTTCACCTGGTTTGTCCGCATCTAACAATAATAATTTTGTTACAATATCTTTAGCTGATTTATCATCCACCTGACCCCATAAGTAGATGGATCTTTTTTCAAAAAAGATTTGCTCCATTTTTTTATTCAAAAAACTAGGTCCTGTTTCTTCTTTCTTATTTTCTTTTGGCTCGTCGTCCTCTGCCATTAAATATTGATTGGTTAGTATCATACAATTATTTTTTCTTCTTTATTTTTTAATCTTGCGTGGGTTGGTTAATAAAACTTCATCCACTAATCCATATTCTTTTCCTTCAGCGGCAGTCATCCAAAAATCTCTGTCGCAATCCTTGCTCACCGTTGCTAAATCCTTATGGGTATGGTGTGCAATCACCTCGTATAATTCGGTTCTTAATTTTTTTATTTCTCTAGCAGTGATTTCAATATCTGTTGCTTGACCACCAATAGCACCACTTGGTTGGTGTAACATAATACGGCTATGTTTTAAAGCGGTTCTTTTTCCTTCTACACCGGCGCATAATAAAATGGCACCCATGCTTGCTGCCATGCCTGTACAAATAGTTGCCACATCGGGACTAATGAACTGCATGGTATCATAAATACCTAAACCTGCATAAACGCTTCCGCCTGGGCTGTTGATATACATTTGAATATCCTTGGTACGATCCGTACTTTCTAAAAATAATAACTGTGCGGTAACAATGTTTGCTACATAGTCATTAATGCCTTCGCCAAGAAAGATGATTCTATCCATCATTAAGCGGCTAAATACATCCATGCTTGCCACATTCATAGGGCGTTCCTCAATAATATAGGGTGTCAGGTTAGTGACGCTATTTTTATATTGATGTAAACTATTGCTGCTGATCCCTCTTCCTTTGATCGCAAATTGCTCAAATTCTTTTCCTAAATTCATATTGTCTGTTTTCAGTGGTTAAAGGTAAAACCTTGTATTCAAAGGAACTACAAAAAGAATGCCAAAGTTTCAGAATATGACACAAAAAAGGCCTTCTATTTAAAATAGAAGGCCTTGGCTTTCAATGATTTATTTCAAGTCACACCATTTTGACTTGGCTTCACCCTATTTGCCTAATGGTGGTGATGTTTTAACATGTCTGCAAATTTTTCAGCATCAATTGGCTCATCTTTTGCTTGCACCTCGGTTTCGATAGCTTTGAACAATTTGTCTGTACTAATTCTATGGTAGCTATCTTCTACGAATTTCTTGTCTTGCATCATTCTAACGGCATAGTCTTCTAACCATTTGTCGTTATCACCCATGGCGCCCATTTGGTTGCCCATATAACTCATCAATTGTTGCTTTGCAAAATTCTTTAAATCCTCTGCTACTACTTCCACTTTATTTTCACTCATTAAATGGCCACTAATTAAAGTCCATTTTAATTGGTCTTGGAATACTGGATATTCTTTTTCTGCCTCTTCTAATGTTCTTTGTTTTTCACCACCTTGTTGTAACCAACGCTTCAAAAATGCAGTTGGGAATTCCATTTTTGTATCTTCAATCAAGCCATGATAAATTTGATCGTGAATTTGATTACGTGCTTGTTGTTCATAATACCCCTCGATATCTTTTTTTAGTGCTGCACGGAATTCTTCTTCCGTTTTTATTGCTTCGTTAGGGTAGGTTGCTAAAAATAAAGTTTCGTCCATAGCCGCTTTTTCTATCAAACCTACTTTAGTCACGACTAATTTAAAGTACTTGTCTGTTTCTTCTTTAGTAATACCTAGATCACCTATAATTACTTCAAGTTCCTTGTCTTCAAAGGCTTTCTTCAATTGAATGGTATGGGTATCATTGGTTTTGCTACCTATTAATTTTTTTTGAGTGGCAGCTGTAAAATATTTAATCAATAATGAATTATCTTTTTTGATGCCCCCTTCTACTTCATTGCCATCTTTGTCAGATTCAATAAAAGTTACATTCAAAACATTTTCTTCTGAATCTGCAGTTTCAGGTTCGGTCATTTTACCATTACGTGTTTGAATACGATCCACTTCATTTTGAATCATTACATCTGTGACTGCTACTTTATAGCGCTTCACTTTTATATCTTTTATTTTTATTTCAAATTTGGGTTTTAAACCAATTTCAAAAGCAAAATCGTAGGTGCCAGGATTATTGAAATCCATATTTGCCAATTGGGTATCCAAAGGAAGGGGTTGTGCGAAAATTTCAATTTTTTCTGCAGCCAAATATTGGTTTAATTCACCTTCTACTTTTTTCAAAACCTCATCAGTGAAAACCGATTGCCCATACATTTTTTTAATCATACTTGCAGGTACCATCCCTTTTCTAAAACCTGGGATATTTGCTGTTTTAGCATGCTTTTTCAATATCGCTTCAAATCCACCCAAATAATCAGTAGGCGTTAAATTAACGGTTAGTTTGTCATTTAAAAGACCAATGTTCTCTCTTTTTATGCTTGCCATATTCTTTCTTTTTTACTAGTAATTTCTAGGGTTTAAGGGGGGCAAAGGTATGTTTTTGCACCTAAAAAACAGCTAATTATATAAAAAAGCCCCTCAAAATTTAATCTGAAAGGGCTTTTTTTAGTGATAGTGCGGATGGAGGGGGTCGAACCCACACGCCTCGCGGCGCTAGATCCTAAGTCTAGTGCGTCTGCCAATTTCGCCACATCCGCTTAGGGGTTGCAAACTTAATTGATTTTTTTAATTTTTCGGGGACTTTTTAGTGCGTTGTTACAGGCCTGGGATTAAACCCACAATTTTCTCTAGGTATAATTGGTCTATTTCGTCAAAATCAGATAAATGAGCGCTATCCACATCTAAAACACCTACTATATTTCCTTCTTGAAATACAGGTACAACAATTTCCGATTTGGAAGCACTACTGCAAGCAATATGTCCAGGAAATTTTTCTACATCTGGCACAATGATGGTTGCTCCTTTTTCCCAAGCACTGCCACAAACGCCTCTTCCTTTTTTTATTCGGGTACATGCAACCGGTCCTTGAAATGGTCCTAATACCAAAGCGTCATCATGAATCCAATAAAAACCAACCCACCACCAATTGAATTGTTCTTTTAATGCTGCACTCATATTTGCGAGGTTGGCAATTAAATTATTTTCACCTTGAAGTAATCCTTGTATTTGCGGAATTAATGCTTCGTATTGTTCTTGTTTAGTTCCTGTGTGTATATTTAAATCTTCGGCCATAATAAACTGCAAATTTTAAATGCTAGTTGGTGTTACTGTTAAAAATAGATTTTAATTCTTTTCTTTCGATTCTTGCTACAAATAAAATAAATGCAATAAGTAAAACGGTTGCAAATAAATAATTAAATGGTGCATTATTTGAAATTTGATGCACGCCAGTATTAATTGCAAACAGGATTAGGGTAATGACAAAATACGCAATTAATTTTTTTGTAGCGTAAGGGATTGGGTACACTTTTTGTCCCCACTTGTAACTGATCACCATCATGGTGCCATAACAGAAAAAAGTAGCCCAAGCGCTTGCCATAAATCCAAAATAGGGGATGGCTAAGTAATTGATGGTGATGGTGATAATAGCGCCAATAATGGTTATCCAAGCACCGGCCATTGTTTTATTACTTAATTTATACCAAATACTTAGGTTGTAGTAAATACCTAAAAATATATTTGCCAAAAGTAAAATAGGCACCACTTTTAATCCTACATACATGGCTGGATTACGTATAAATTCTTTCCAAATATCTAAATAAAGGGCAACCATTAAAAACATAACACATAAAGTAATGACAAAAAATTTCATCACCCTTGCATAGGTTTTTTGTGCATTGTCTGTACCCGCTTGTTTGAAGAAAAAAGGCTCAGCCCCCATTCTAAATGCTTGCACTGAAATAGTAATTAATATAGATAGTTTATAACAAGCACTGTAAACGCCAACAATGGCTTTGTTCGCATCAGGGGAGCCGCCTGGCGCCCACCAACCCAACATAATTCTGTCCAAAGTTTCATTAACCATGCCGCCCAAGCCCACTAAAATTAATGGAAGTGCGTATAACATCATTTGTTTCCATAAATTAAAATCAAATGAAAAGCGTAATGCACTAATTTCTTTTCTTAATAATAATAAAACAAAAACATTTTGAACAATACCTGCTACTAATATATAACCCACGGACCATTCTGGTTTGTAAAAGCTGGCAATAAAACTGGTCGCATGCGTTTGAACGTATTGCGGCAAAACACTAATTAAAAAATAAGTAGCTGCTATATTCAAAACAATACCGCCTATTTTAACAAAAGCAAACTTTTTAGGTTTTTCTTGTAAGCGTAATCTTGAAAAAGGAATGGTGGTAAGTGCATCTAATCCAACGACCCAAGCCATTAAAGTGATGTATTCGGGATGTGCAGTAATTTGCAAAAGTTGGGCAATAGGAGCGCTCCAATAAATAAGTCCCATTAATACTACTGCAGTCACCATTAGCATGGAAAAACTACTCGTGTGGTAAATTTTTTCTTCATTTTCCTTAGTACCAAATCGGAAATAAGCTGTTTCCATGCCATGCGTAACGATGACATTTAAAAAGGGGATGAAAGAATAAACAATCGACATTTCACCATAAGCCGATTCGGTAAACTTATAAGTAAGATAAGGTACCAGCAAATAACTGATAAACCTAGCTGCAATAGAGCTAAGCCCATACCAGGCGGTTTGACTTACTAATTTTTTAATACTACTCAAGGGCTTGAAATTACAGCTAAATTAGTGAAAATAGTTTTGTTTATCTTCATGGTGCAAAACAGTCATACATGAGAGCGGTAATTCAACGGGTTTCGGAAGCGAGCGTCACAGTGGAGGGCGCAATAATTGGCCAAATTCAACAGGGTTTAATGGTTTTGGTGGGTATTGTAAATGAAGATGACACCTCAGATATTGAATGGCTTTCCAATAAAATTATTCATATGCGCATTTTTGATGACGAAAATGGGGTCATGAATAAAAGCCTAATTGAAGTGGGTGGCGCAATTTTATTGGTAAGCCAGTTTACTTTGCATGCCGCGACCAAAAAAGGGAATCGACCATCTTATATTGCAGCTGCCAAACCGGAGGTTTCGATTCCATTATACGAGGCCATGATACAGCAATTGCAAAAGGATTTAGGCGCTCCCATACAAACAGGCAAATTTGGGGCAGATATGAAAGTAGCACTCATTAATGATGGGCCGGTTACTATAATAATAGATTCAAAAAATAAAGAATAAATCCAACTGTGTTGCGTTTTAATTAATAAAAAAGCAAATTAAACTATGTCAAATACAACCACCATACAACAAGCGCAGGAGCAAGTAGATCAATGGATAAAAACAGTCGGAGTAAAGTATTTTAGTGAACTCACTAATTTGGGAATTTTAATGGAAGAGGTAGGAGAGTTGTCTAGAATCATGGTGCGCAAATTTGGGGACCAGTCCTTTAAAAATAAGGAGGAAGAAGTTTTGTTGGCCGATGAAATGGCAGACGTGTTATTTGTATTGATTTGTCTAGCCAATCAAACGGGCATCGATTTGGCCACAGCATTGGAGAAAAACATACAAAAGAAAACACAAAGGGATGGATCTCGCCATCAAAATAACGAAAAATTACATCGATAATACAATCTCGTAGTATATTTGCACCCTATGAGTAAGGTACAACCAGACAATACATTACAAGCAATCATCTCCCATGCAAAGGAGTATGGATTTGTATTTCCTAGCAGTGAAATTTATGATGGGTTGAGTGCAGTATATGACTACGGTCCCTATGGCGCACAATTGAAAAAAAATATTCGTGACTATTGGTGGAATAGCATGACACAAATGCATGAAAATATTGTGGGTATTGATGCTGCTATTTTTATGCATCCTACCACTTGGAAAGCGAGTGGTCATGTGGATAGCTTTAGCGATCCTTTAATTGATAATAAAGAGAGTAAAAAAAGATATCGTGTTGATCATTTGATTGAAGGGCATGCAGATGCTTTAATTGCGAAAGGAAATACTACTGCCGCTGAAAAGCTATTAGCCGATATGGATGCCTTATTGGCAAAGGAAGATTTTGAAGGGCTAAAAAAATTAATTGAAGAAAATAAAATTACCTGTAGTGTAAGTGGTACCAGTAACTGGACCGAAATAAGACAGTTCAATTTAATGTTCTCTACGGAGATAGGTGCTGTAGCAGAAGAAGCAAGTACCATTTATTTAAGACCAGAAACAGCGCAAGGAATTTTTGTGAACTTTTTAAATGTGCAAAAAACAGCTAGGATGAAAATTCCTTTTGGTATTGCACAAACAGGAAAAGCTTTCAGAAATGAAATTGTAGCCCGTCAGTTTATATTCAGAATGCGTGAGTTTGAACAAATGGAAATGCAATTTTTCATTAAACCAGGTACGCAAAAAGAATGGTATGAACATTGGAAAAATGAGCGTATGCAATGGCATTTAAGTTTGGGTATTGCGCCAGAGAAGTACCGTTTTCATGACCATGTGAAACTAGCGCATTATGCTGATGCTGCATTAGACATTGAATATGAATTCCCGTTTGGCTTTAAGGAAGTAGAAGGAATTCATTCACGTACCGATTTTGATTTAACGCGTCATCAGGAGTTTAGCAAAAAGAAGATGCAGTATTTTGATACGGAGATTAACCAACATTATGTGCCATACGTAATTGAGACTTCAATTGGTTTAGATAGAATGTTTTTATTATTGTTAGCGAATTCCTATGAGGAAGAAACGATTACGAAGGAAGATGGCACTACCGACGCTCGAGTAGTTTTGCATTTGCCTGCAAAAGTCGCTCCAAATAAATTAGCCATACTGCCTTTAACTAAGAAAGACGGCTTACCTGAATTGGCCAAAGAATTAATGGATGAGTGTAAAAAATCATTCCATTGCTTTTATGAAGAGAAGGATGCGATTGGTAAAAGATATCGTCGCCAGGATGCCATTGGAACGCCTTTCTGCGTAACCATTGATCATCAAACCAAAGAAGATGGCACTGTAACTATTCGTTACCGCGATAGTATGTTGCAAGAGCGTATTGCAATGAATAAAGTAAGAGAATTAGTGCTAGCGCATATTAGCTAGATTGTTTAAATAATTATTAAGCTTTGCTTCGGAATTCAGAATATAATTTTGAGCGAGCGTTTGTAGCGAGTCGAGAAATTGTATTTCTGAATTTTATTGCAAATATTTAATTCAATAATCGGCACCTTATAAAATAAGCCCCCGTGTATCGGGGGCTTATTTGTATTCACTAGTAAAATTATAAGAAAGGAGGTTGAATTATTTATTCATATTTTATAAATAATTTAACCGAAGGATTCAAAGTGCACTTGTTTTTTATCAAGGCCCAGCTCAGTCATATTTTTTCTTGCATCATCAATCATTGCTTTCCAACCGCATAACCAAACATGCGCTGTTTCTTTATTCTCTTTCAATAATTCTTGGTACACAGGATGCACATATCCAATGTGTGAACCAACCGGAACTTCAGTTTCTCTAGAATAACAAGGGTGGAAGTGGAAGCCAGGTTCTTTGGATTCTAATTCTTTTAATTCATCAATGTATAAGCCGTCTTCAAACTTGCGGCAACCAAAAATTAAATGAATATTGTTGTGTGGAATTTTGTGTTCGTGGATATAGCGAATCATTGAACGGAAAGGAGCAATGCCTGTTCCAGTACATATAAAATAAACATCGTTTTCAAAATTCTTAGGTAAAGTGAAAACACCTTGTGGCCCTCTTAAAGTAATTTTAGTACCTACTGCGCCTTCATTAAACAAGTAAGTAGTGCCAAGGCCGCCCTCTAAATGAACAATGACTAACTCGAAAGTATTGGTGCCATTGGGCTCTGAAGCAATTGAGTAACTCCTCCATCGCTTATTTTTTTGTTCATGTATTGGCAAGTCAAGGGTTACAAATTGACCTGGTATAAAATCAAACTTTTCTACACTTGGTATTTCAAAGTAAAATCTTTTCGTATTTGGGGTCTCATCAACAATCTTTGTGATCACACCTTCTACCCATTCTAGTGCCATATTATTATTTTTTAATTAATTAGTAATAAAAACTCGCTGAACATAAACCTTGTTGTTGGCGTATACTTTAATATAATAAACGCCAGTAACTAAGTTTTCAATATTAATTTTTTGAGCATTTCTTTGATTGATTAGGTTCTCCTTATGTGCGACTCGCGTACCCATCGAATTTATTACATCTAAGGAGATATTATTATTTTGTAAATTATTAAATTGGATGTAAAATGAATTTCCTTTAATTAAATTTTCAACAAAATCAGTAGATGTAATTTTTAAATTAATTTCCTTTGCAGCCCCTTCGCTAATATCGGTAATGATATTGCCATTATTATCTCTGACCAATATTACTTTATTCTCGGAAATTATTTGACAGCCATTGGTGTTCGCCATTACTTTGTAAATCGCATTTTTAGTTGGCTTATAAACTTGATTCGTTGCGCCAGTTAAAAAATCATCATTCATGTACCATTGATAGGAGGTTGCAGCAGATGCAATTAGGCTATCACCCTGCAATTTAAAAGTGGGGGCACTTATTGTATTTACAGGAACTGTGGTAGGCGGGCTATCGCAATCATTCGTACTAATTTGTGTATTATAAAAAAAGTAGAAAAAGTTTTGAAAATTTCCAGTAGCTGGAGTAACGCTATTTCCAGTATAACTAAAAACTTTGTTTGGTCCAATGGGGTATGGGTTGGTTGAAACTGCATTGTTTCTGTATAAGCTAGCAGTACTATCGCAGGTGGTAACAATATAATAATTGCCTGCTACAGTTAGTTTAAAGTTAAGCTCGTAAATTCTTCCAGAATCACCAGCGACATAATTGGAAGCACCTGCAATCGGACTTGGGGAGCTTGCTGCCGCATTTACGGTAACAAATTGAGAAAGTCCAGGATAGTAAGTGGTGTCGGTGGCCATGAACATCAATTCAAATTTAATTTTTCCCGCATTCGCAGTATATAATTTGACTGTATTAATAGTCATTGGCGTGCCCGTAGTTACCTTCATGTAGTTGCCCTTGAAATTATTGTAACCCCCTGCACCCAATGTGGTATTGTAGGTTGGTCCAACGAATCCTTGGAATCCTTGCGTTAAATACAAATTACTTTTGGTTGATGTTGCGGTGATATTAGATCCTGCCGCAATGGGTGTTGCTAAGTTTGCGCTATCATACCAAATGTAACTTTTCCCAACTGCAGGTGAATTTACTGTAAGTTTTAAGCTATTATTACAATTAATAGCGCTACCAGTAGGCGCTATACTATTGTCGGCGGTAGTTAATACTGTAATTAAAGTGTTATTTTCTTTTTGTTGGTCATTGGTAGAGGACACAGTTGCTGTAAAAGAATATTTTGTTGCTGCTTCTAAATTGATGGGTTGTTGGAAGGTATAATTCATGGATTCTCCCGCTTCCAATCGACCATTAAAAGTTTCATTGATATTTAGAATAGTGCTAGTCCCTTTTGTTACTAATAAACTAAGTGGGAAGTTTTTTTGTTGGTTTGTGCCATTGTTGGTCACTTTTACGGTGACATATTGTACGGATCTTTTACAAGATGCATTCTGCGGGCTTACCAAATCTGACATTTGCAAATCGCTCGACGGGTTGATGATTCTTAAAGTATAATCCTGTGTTTCTCCATTTGTATAAGTGCCACATGCCAATACATTGGCGCTACTGCTTGTTTCCATCACCACAATTCTTAATTTCATTAAGCGACCAAGTTGCAAAGTATCAGGCAAGCTGATACTTGCAGTATAATTGCTATTAGTTATTCCTGTACTTGTATTGACTAATTCATTTGTTTCAAATGTGCCATTGCTATTATAGTCAATAAAGGTTTTTACAAAACGTGTATTATTTGTTGCGTCCGAACTTCCTAATTTCAAAAATAAACTGAGTGTACTATTGGGTTCTCCATTGATGAATAAGTTGGTGTTATCTACAAATTCTTTAATGGTAGTAGGAACAAATTGAATATTATTGATGCTAACACTGTCTATTTTACTTCCGGCACTTGAACTAGCAGTGGATGCGCAATAAGCAGCACCGCCAGCACCACTAATAACTAATGAATAGGCTTGTTGTCCTCGATCTAAATTACGCTTATGTTTAACTTTAATCAAGTAGCTTTTTCCCACTAATGTGGTATCAATTTCTACCTTTTCAACATTGTCTAAAATATTATCACCTTTAAAAGCAGCACTAGCGGGACTTTGTGGGTTCAATTTCCATGAATTCGTGATGTTGCTACCTTGTGAAATAGTTAAATCCAAGTCGTTCACCAATTGGGGGGTGTTGTCATTTAATGTATTCGTTACAGTTCCTTTAACATCGTTCCATACAATACTCGCTTTTACTGGTTTTTTACCGGAAGCAATAATTGTATAGGTGGCGGAGTCCGAATTATTTAAAGTATTTTCATACACTAAATCTGAACTAGCATTACTATTTTTTGTTGTTAATGCGTTTTTTAAAACGGTGGCAGCTTCAAACATATTAAGCAAGCCCCATCCAAATTTGTAATCTGGACCAGGGTTTAGTCCTGCTTCATTTGCTGTATGTATTGCCAAAGCTTTCACCGTGGTTGATCGCAAAAACTTTTTTGGACTTAATTGTTGGCTTAATTCTTGCAATAATAATAAGGAGCCCGCAGCATTGGGTGTAGCCATCGAAGTTCCATTTTTATAATCATAACTTGAATCATGAGTTGCAGTAGTTGAAAATACAGAAACGCCATCTGCTACAATATCGGGTTTAATTCTACCATCATCCGTAGGTCCCCAACTACTAAACGAGGACATCACTACATCTTCCTTTTTGGTATAGGGACTTGATAAGCCATAAACGGCACCAACAATTAATAAATTTTTTGAATTAATATCTGCTGATAAAGTTTCATAACCATCATTGCTACTTAAGCTATCAGGCCTTGCGCCAGCATTATACATTTTTCCATTAGCGTCTCTTCTCCAATAGGTATCACCCACTTTAGGGCCAGTACTTCCATGATTATTTCCTGCAGCTTTCACAATCAAATAATAAGGGGCATTATACATAACAGAATCATGAATCATTGCATCATAATTGTAAAGTCCAAATTTAAAGTCTTCCTTTTCATTGTACTTGCCATTAAATTCCCAACGATTAGATGAATCACTATTTTGATCCCAGCCACTTAAAATCCCATAGGAGTGATTGGAAATAAGCATTCCATTTGCTGCTGCTGCAGACATTTCACTATTATCATTATTCCAATCATAGGAATAAGCCCCTTTCAAATTAAAGGACATCCCTTTTGCCAATGGGTTCAATCCCTTACTCATAATAGTGCCAAATACATGCGTGCCATGTTCGTAGGCAGTAGTAGCGTTGTCTTTTTGCACAATTCTGTTGGCAAGTTCAATATGTGTGGTGCGGACAGCACCTTGGTCCCAAACACCGAAAGTATTTGTTAAGCTGTCGTTTTCTCCAGTTAAATTAAATCCGTTAGATGCGGTCGGCCAAAGTTTATTTGTATTAACTGTGATAGCAGGAATAGGATCTGCAAAACTTGTATAATAAATTGGCATGCCAGCCGCGTCAATGCCCATTAAGGAACGACGACTATTGCCGGCTTGATAGAATAAGGGCCACCTTTTTTCCTTGGCTTTGATCAATGCATCTGAATAGGAAGCGCGGGATTCAATATCTAATGATTTTGCCGTACTTAACAATATTAATTTTTTAGTTTGAACCTGTGCATTTATTTGTTGAAAAAAAATAAATGAAACCAATAAACAGACTTGCCATTTTTTCATGCGCATATATTTATAAAACCTTTTAATAGGAGTATTCGAAATTACAATTTATTATCTGTTTTTTAGCAATTTACATAAATTATAAGGTCTTTATCATGGCTGCTTTTAGCTAATAGTTGTTTGTAATTGTGTTTGATTTTTTGTTGTAACTTTAAACAAATGCAAATGCAATGAAAAGGGTTTATACAACTACTTTAGGATTAATGTTATCTGCTGTATTATTGCTGGGTTGTTTTACCATTATTAAACAAACAAAAGGAAAAGTAGTACAAGGCATTCAAGGTCAAGTTTTTGAACAAAGAGGCAATGCAATGCCGCAACAAGGTAAGCCATTCTCTAAGGGTGTTGGATTCGCAACCCAGCTTTATGTTTTTGAACCCACTCATATTCAATCCACTAGTCAAATTAGCGGTAGTCTTTTTAACCAGCCAAGCACTAAATTAATTGGGACCTTTACTACTGATAGTATAGGGCGTTTCAAGTGTATCTTAAATCCAGGCAGGTATAGCATTTTTGTCGGGTATCAAAATGGGTATTATGCGACGGGCTTTAACCAACTTAATGAGTTAGGCATTGTGCAAGTATTGGCGGGAACGTTTGCGCCCATGGAAGTAATTATTAGCGCCAAAGCAAGTTATTAGCATTGAAATAGTATCTTTGTAGGGTGATGTATGAATGAGCAATCCTTGTTTGAACGGTTTAAAATTTCCCCCCTCCTAAATTCTTTGGCGGACAGGATAGCTATGTCCGAGACGCAAAAAATTCCTTTTCAAATTTTCTTACAGCACCTCAATGGATCCGCACCTGCATTTGTTTTACAAAGTATTTTTACGCATGAAAAAACAAACCAATGGAACCATATTGTTGTATTAAATGATGCCGAAGAAGCAGCCTATTTTTTTAATTCTATTGAAAGTGTGACAGAGGCAATGGATTTATTTTATTTCCCCTCTTCCTTTAAAACACCCCACAATTTTAATTTATTAAATCCCTCACATGTAATGCTGCGAACCGAAGCATTGACTAAAATTTCAATGGGCGGGAATAAAAAAATTATTGTGACTTATCCGGAAGCACTTTTTGAAAAAGTGATACTTCCAAAAACGCTACAAAATAATATCATACAAATTAAAACCAATGATAGTATTGATTTAAATGCAATGATGCAGCAATTTATTGATTATGGTTTTGAGCGCACCGATTTTGTTTATGAGCCAGGTCAATTTGCTTTAAGAGGCGGCATTTTTGATATTTATTCTTTTGGTAATGAAAAGCCTTATCGTATTGAATTGTTTGGCGAGGAAGTGGATAGTATTCGCTTGTTTGATCCTGCAACACAATTGAGCGAACGTAAATTATTACAAGTAAATATTATTCCAAATGTAACTACGCAATTTGAGGATACTGAAAAAATTCCATTGATTGAGTTCATGAATAATAATACCATTCTTTGGATAAAGGATTGGAATGTAATTAAGCAACGTGGCATAGATCAGTGGGAATCCCTGAATGACTTTTTAACCCATACGGCCAATACCAAACCCGTTGAATTAGGGGATGCCCATATCAAACATACCCAATTAGATGATTTTGATACTGTGGAGAATGCAGAGGCTTCATTACTAAATAGCACCATCATAGAATGGGGCTTTCAGGCAAATATTTCAAAGGAGGTTATTTCATTTAACACCCAAGTGCAGCCTAGCTTTAATCGACAATTTCAATTGTTGATTGCGAACTTGCAGGAGCTTGAAAAAAAGGGCTATGCCTTATTTATTTTTGCAGAGCAAGCCAAGCAGTTGGAGCGTTTGCATGCTATTTTCACAGATTTAAAAACGGAAATACAATTCACACCTGTTGTAAAAAATATTCACGAAGGATTTATTGATCATGACCATAAAATTGTTTGTTATACCGATCATCAAATATTTCAACGCTATCATAAATACAAAGTAAAGCAGGCCTATAGTAAAAGTAAGGCCATCACACTTAGAACATTACGTGATATGCAACCTGGTGATTATGTTACGCATATTGATCATGGCGTGGGTGTTTATAGTGGGCTGCAAAAAATTGATGTGAATGGTTTAATGCAGGAAGCGGTGAGAATTATTTATAAGGACAGTGATATATTATATGTGAATATTAATTCACTACATAAAATTTCGAAATATACGGGGAAGGAAGGCGCGCCTCCTAAAATTAATAAGTTAGGTTCTGATGCTTGGGTTAAGTTAAAAGACAAAACAAAAGCAAAGGTCAAGGAGATTGCCTTCGATTTGATAAAGTTGTATGCACAAAGAAAAGCCCAAGCAGGCTTTGCTTTTACGCCAGATAATTACATGCAATACGAATTAGAAGCTTCGTTTATTTATGAAGAAACTTTGGATCAAGCGAAGGCCATAGCCGATGTAAAAAAGGATATGGAAACACCTTCGCCCATGGATAGATTGGTTTGTGGGGATGTGGGATTTGGTAAAACAGAAGTGGCAGTCAGGGCAGCATTTAAAGCGGCCATTGATGGGAAGCAGGTAGCACTTTTAGTTCCCACCACCATATTAGCATTTCAACATTATAAAACCTTTGTGGATCGATTAAAGGATTTTCCTATCACTGTTGATTATTTAAACAGGTTTAAATCCGCTGCACAAAAAAAGGAAACCATTGAAAAAGTAAAACAAGGGAAGGTGGATATTTTGGTGGGAACACATGGTATTTTAGGGAAGGATGTGGTATTTAAGGATTTGGGTTTAATGATTATAGATGAAGAACAAAAGTTTGGCGTAGGACATAAAGAAAAATTAAAAACATTAAGAGCGACCGTTGATTGTTTAACATTAACTGCAACGCCTATTCCAAGAACCTTGCATTTTAGTTTAATGGGCGCGCGTGATTTAAGTATTATTAATACACCGCCTGCCAACAGGCAACCTATTCATACGGAAGTGCAGGTGTTTAATGAAGATACGATTCGCGAAGTCATTTATTACGAAGCAGAACGTGGAGGGCAAGTGTTTTTTATTCATAATCGTGTACAAGGCTTAGCCGAAATGTGTGCAATTATTCAGCGTTTATGCCCTGATTTAAGTATTGGATTCGCGCATGGTCAGTTAGAAGGGCATCAATTGGAAGAAAAAATATTGGATTTTATTGAGAAAAAATATGATGTGTTGGTGTGTACGAATATTGTGGAAAGTGGCGTGGATATTGCCAATGTGAATACCATCATCATTAACAATGCACATCAATTTGGCTTAAGTGATTTGCACCAATTAAGGGGAAGGGTAGGTCGAAGCAATAAAAAAGCATTTTGTTATTTATTAGCGCCACCCATTAGCACTTTACCTGATGACTCCCGAAAAAGATTACAAACCTTAGAACAGTTTAGTGAACTAGGTAGTGGATTTCAAATTGCGATGCGCGATTTAGATATACGAGGTGCTGGTAATTTATTAGGTGGGGAGCAAAGTGGTTTTATGGTGGAGATTGGATTTGAAATGTACCAGAAAATTTTAGCAGAAGCGGTAAGAGAATTGAAAAGATCAGATTTTAAAGAATTGTTCCAGGAAGAAATTAGCAAGCAGGATGATTATGTGCAAGACTGCACGATTGATACTGACTTGGAAATTATGATTCCAGATATGTATGTGGAAAGTATTGGAGAGCGACTCTCTTTATATACAAGATTGGATCAATCTGAAAATGACGAAGAATTAGATTTGCTGCATGGGGAAATGATTGATCGATTCGGTCCGATGCCTAAGTCAGTGGAAGATTTATTTACAACAGTAAAGTGCCGAAAAATAGCCATCGCATTGGGTTTTGAAAAAATGACTTTGAAAGATGAAACAGTAAGGTGCTTTTTTATAAATCGTCCGGATGCGCCTTATTTTGAAAGTGATACATTCAAACAATTATTATTGTTTGCGCAAACATCGATGAATACTGCCCATTTTAAACAAGCTGGTAAAAATTTCATTTTAATTATTAAGGACATCAAAGGGATGAGTGAATGTTATCGCCTATTAAATAAAATTCATACCGGCGTATTGGGCGTCAAATAAGTTCATACGGCAAAGGTGTAAAATGATAAAAGCCGCACGCGATGAATCGAGTGCGGCTTTTAAATAAGCTTGGAATTGTGTAAAAAAGAACTAGTTAAACTAGAATCCTTTTGTAGCCACTCCGTCAGCAATAGCTTTAAGCGCGTTTGTTTCGCTCATGATTGCTGCCATTTTATTTCCTTTACCATCATTGCCACCTGCCATATAACCGCCTTTTGCAGTTTTAGTGATGACAGCATCATGCATTGGTACATTTTTTTCTTTTGTTTTTAAGCAATACGCTTTAATCATTTTTGTAGTGTCCATTTTGTATAAATTTTAAAGTGAAATTTTCTAATTGAAAGTAGGTTATTTATTGTGATTCATTTAAGTTCAAGGGCTGTTTTTTGTTAAAATGGCCAAAAATTGTATTAATACTAACTTTTAGGCATCAATTTTAGCATATTTCGCATGTGATTCAATGAATTCCCTTCTTGGAGCCACTTCGTCACCCATCAGCATACTAAAAATACGATCCGCTTCAGCTACGCTTTCGATGGTCACTTGTTTCAAGGTTCTTCTGGATGGATCCATGGTCGTTTCCCATAATTGGTCTGCGTTCATTTCTCCCAAACCTTTATATCGTTGGATAGTTACTGAATCATCTTTCCCACCACCAATTTTTGTAACCAGTGCTTTTCTTTGTTCTTCGCTATAGGCATATTCCTGATCCTTACCTTTTTTTACTAAATATAAAGGAGGTTGTGCAATGTATACATAGCCATTTTGTACTAACTCTTTCATATATCTAAAGATGAAA
>Ga0214919_10001826_pt1 | contig 34220 bp, 43 predicted proteins | sample LL1503_MetaG_FD_177994 | JGI IMG/M metagenome (GOLD analysis project Ga0214919, IMG submission 177994) | Freshwater microbial communities from Lake Lanier, Atlanta, Georgia, United States - LL-1503 | ecosystem: Environmental > Aquatic > Freshwater > Lake | place: USA: Georgia | collected...
CCGCTGGGTAGTTTGTGAATTTCTTTTGCCAAGCGTCACTATCAATATAAGGCCAAACCATGGCCACTTGTTCTGTACTTAATTCGCTTAGAAACTTTTGTCCAGATTCTGAATTATAAATCACCCAGGGTGAGATACGTCCGGCAGTGACAGCATAGCACAAGGCATTCGTATTGCCATAGCGCATCCAGTCATGTGCAGGATTGCCTGTTTCCTCTGCCCAACGCATGCTGTGTTCTATTGCACGGGCCAAGGCATCGTCTACGGCTTCCACACGCAAGTATTCTATCAAGTACTCTGTGTACACATTGTCACTGCACCAGTGATCAATCTTTTTTTGTGCTTTCAACAACCAGGTCATGAAACGTGGGGGCGCAATCACATGAGTGTTTACACAATAGTTCCCAAACTTGACAAATGCTCGATAATAAGGGCTGTCACAAAAGTCATCATGTGTTTTGTTTTTTGCTGAGCCTTGCATGGTTTCATAGAACCGGATGTAGGCTTGAAATCCCATGCGTACCCCTGCTTCATCCCGAGCCAAGCGTCTACGTTTGGGCTCACATGAATGCACCAACAGTGACGTTTCTTTAATAAACGTTTTCTTGCAATACTCACATGTGAATGTCATTTTTTATCATTACCGGCAGATTTGTTGTAGGCGTCAATTTCTTTTTGGGTTGTGATCTGTGCCATGACATCTATTTCGTCATCTTTGTATGTGGGATACATGGCCATCAAGGCCTTGCGTTTGGCCGACAGTCCTGCTTCTTTCTTGCGTGGAGCAATCCATGGATGTCTTGGTGTGCCTAGTCCGGGACTTACGCTTGTGGCCATGAGCCATTGCAGTTTGGGGTGCCTGCCCACATTAAAGAAGTGTTTGTTAAGATAGTGATTACAACTTTGCACATAGTATTCTTGCAATTCGCGGTTGCCTTCCACAGCCGAGCCCCAACGTATCATGAGATAGTTTGAAAACTTTTTCTTTTCTTCTGCGGTGAGTTCGTCGTAGAATGCTCTATTCTTGCGATCAAATTGTCGCATCTCGTTGGCAATGTTCAGTTTGTCACTCATTAGTTTTACTCAATTGGTAAATCATTATAGCACGTTCCAATGCATCTTGTAAAGTGGGATTGGTTCTTGCCGCACGACGAATGTCGCCCCAAAGTTTGTTTTCCATTAGGTGATCATGCAAGGGTTTGCCGTCCTGGGTTCTTGAGTCATAGTCAATTTGGTGACCAGTTATGGGATCATAGCCGTAGCCCACTAAGATACGGTCAGTAGGATCAGCACCCGACTCTCGAGCATACACTTCATTACCCACACGCTCGTAGATATATGTTGCATCAGGTTTGAGTTGCCCCATTACCAAGCCTTGTTGTAGTCCACAATCTCGCAGTTGCGGCTAACATCTTTTACAAAGTACACACAGTCAGGTTCGGGATCATCATTTAAGGGCACAGCCAACATCTGGCCGTTCTTGAGTTTGGGTGCGTACCAGTTGACTTCATGATACACATCCAAGATTTCGATGTCGGGGAAACTGGGCCTGTAACTTGACAACGGGTTGAATTGAAATACTCTAAAGCCTCTGTCATTGATACTGGTCAATGGTAGCACTTCCAAGTCACCAATGTCGGGTTCACCTATCAGTATCTGCCAGTCCATGGGCATTTTGAGAGTTTGTGTTCCTATACGCAACACCAGGGCCGGCGCATTAAACGATTCTAAAAAGATCAAGGGAATAAAATGATAGTCTGGGTCTGCTGGATTCGAATTGTCTAGTATAGCAAAACGCATGTCATCAACTTCTTCGGGCAGTTGATTTAGGTCGTAGTAGGTGTTGTCAAGTGTTAATATTCGCATGTTGTTATAATACAGGATTTAAAACTAAAAGTCAAGATCTTTTTTTCATAATCACGCCACAATCTGTGGTCCATTCCAGAACTTCATAACCTTGGGACAGCAAGTAAATCACACAAGGTCCACATTTACCAATCCAACAATCATTAAATTGGTATGTGTCATCAAACATTACCATGGTATTGTCGTGAAACAATGATTGTAATGCTAGTAGTTGTTTCATGTGTTCAATCTGGCAATTGACATTATTCATCTCAATTCCTTGTCTAGCATACTCAGCGATTTGTTTTTTGGTTATATCGCGGGTGGCAATTTCTCTTATGTCATATGTGTAATCAAAATTATCCAGATATACCAATGCAATATCTGTGTGCCTGGACGCAAACTCCCGGGCCCATGCACTGCCTGGTTGCACCACAAATTCAACATTGTCAAGGGTGTCTTGTAATCTAGTTTTAGCGTCATCTGACAAATCAACCGAGATCAATTTGGTTCCATGTTCCTGTGCCAAGTTTGCCAGTATCGTTGTACTACCTTCAAATCTGTCACTTCCAATCTCGACAAACACACCAGAAGTTTGCTTGGGCATGTGTTTTTTAAGTCGCTCAAAAATCTGTGTGCCCATTATGCTATCTTCATCCATTCCAGTTTTTCTGCTGAGAATGGATAGTTGGCTTCTTTATAGAACTGTTTGCGTTTGGTCAAGTGTCGTTTGGCAAACTTACAGGTACTGGTTATGTCCCAAATTTGCACATGATCTTTGTCTTCTGCTTTTCTTATGCCGCGGCCAATACTTTGGATAACACGGACAAAACTTTTGCCGGGTTCAATAAGAACCAAATTAAAAATCCTAGGGATATTAATACCCACAGCGGCAACACCATAGGTAGCCACAATAATCTTATCAGTGCTGTCTGCAACTTCATCATATTCATCTTGACGGTCTTTTGCTTTGGTCGCTCCGCTCACAAACACCGCACGATCACCCAAGCGTTCTACTAGAGCATGCCCTGCGGCTACCCGGTCTACAAGCACCAGTGTGTTGCCTGTTTCATTTACCTTGCGGATTAATTCGGCCATGGTATCCAATCGGCCCGACTCTTCAAGCAAGTATTTAAGTTCTGATTGGTACTCTTTATACTCCACGTGATCCACCAACTGCACAATGTTCACGTGACAGTTGGCCAATACACCTTGCTGTTGCAGTTCATTGGCACTGAGACGCCCAATTACAGGACCCAGTCCTACTAGTAATGCTTGGCTCTCGAACTTCTCTTTGGGTATGGTTCCAGTCAAACCCCAGCGAATTGGCACTCTAGCCATTACACCTGTCAGCAGGGTTTTGAGTGCATCTGCCTTGGCCATGTGTACTTCGTCTACAATAACACATACCACACCTTCCAAGAACTCGCCAATGGTTACTTCGCCTGTGCCGGCTTTGGTGTTCTTTAACAAGACATTCAAACTTTGCCAGGTGCAAATGGTATGTGTGCGTCCATATTCTTTTCTATCGCCAAAGAACACACCTACATCTTGCTCCATGTTGATGTAGTCTTTTTCTGTTTGTGTTACCAAACTCTTGTTGGGCACAATAACGATTGAGCGTCCATATGGTGTGACTGCATTTGACAACGCCGCTGTCATTATGGTTTTACCAGCACCTGTGGCAACTTCTTGTAGGCATTGAGGGTTGGCCAGGAAGTTGTTTACAATGTCAACTTGATAGTCCCGCATGATGATGGGTTCACCAACAGCAGGGTGTCCTTTGGGCCACTTGATATGTGCAAAAGAGTCTTCACGCACTTGTTCAAACGCAAATGTGGTTGAGTATTCGCGTTGATCATCTAGTTCAATATCATAATCAAATTTTTCTAATATGGGAATGATCTCGGGCAGTAAGTTTGTGTAAGTGCTACCGCCCAGTTGAAAGTAACTGACCTTGCCATCCCAGCGTCCTAGTCTAACTGCGGGCAGGTAACGGGCATAGGGCACATCATATTTGAAAGCATTAACCAAGGCCTTGCGCACATCCAAATCCAGGCCCTCCAACTTGATGTTGACTTCGTCCTTAATTTGTATTGTGCATCTTTTCATTCTATTGTTGCCTGTTGTACCCATTGCCGTTCGGCGATCTGGGCAAGTAATTGTTCCTGGTCGCCATTGTTGATTAAATCTGCAACTGGCAATCTCATGGGTCTCGCTTGTGTATTATACACACTTGTGATGTTGTGAGCAAGGAAAAAGTCACAATGTTCATCGATATACTTTTGTATTTTGCCGTACTTGAGTTCAAGATCTTGTTCTGAAAACTGCACATTAAAATCGGCACTGTAGTGACTGAATGGTCTAAATGCTTCGCCACTGATGTACTTATCATTGTCATTGGCTAGATCTTCTGTGGTTTTACCAATCTCACAATAGTTAAGATATACTGTGCCAAATGTTATTTGAGACTCACTATATCGATCTTGCAGATGTAAATCAAGTTTGTGTGTCTTGGGCATGCCATACCAAGTACAAACAAATCTTGGCGTGGTTTTAACAGCCACACTTTCACATCTATGTACGGCCAGGTTAAGTTCGGCTAGAGCCTGCCTAACCAAGTCCGGAGCACGACGCCAATATTCACTATGTTGTTGGTCTAGTAACCCGTGATGTTGTTCAAATATGTTATGCATGTAGTTGAGACAGTCTTGGGTGTACTCAAACGGCCGCTGTATTATGACTTGATGTGCGTTGATTGTGGCAATGCATTGTTGAATGTACTCTACTGCACGGTGTTGCTCTTGCTCAAGGGTACCAAACCCATAAAATCTATTGGGGTGGTCCAAGGGATAATGGCCGCGGGCTTGCATGCGTTCTACCCATAATTCTGCTACAGGTGTTGAACGTATTTGAAATTTGAGTGTTAGATCACCGTCCGTGCCCAAACGGATCACAAGATGTTGAGGCATAATAGCAGTATATACTTATTGTATCAACAAGTCAAAAAAACAGGTACCTTTTTTAAGGGTACCTGTTATAAAACCCGGGCCGGAGCCAACCAATGCCCGGGGAAATTCTAAAGGTTAAATCTTGCGCACAATATATCCTTCAATTCGGTAGTATTCTACTTCGTCCATGTTGTCTGTTGTGAACAACAAAAAGTCACCTTCATAAACTTCGTACATCAGTAGGTTTCCTTTACCAAAGTATATTCATCTGCGGGCCATTTGGATTTAAACTCTTCCGATCGAACATATTCATTGTATGCTTTGGCATCAAAAAACGTCTTGCGAAAAACTGCTTTGTACTCACCTTTGAGCGTGATTGTTAGGTAAATGCTTTTTGCTTTTCCTGCCATTTCAATCTCCAAAAACTAAAATTATAATTGCTAAAAATAATGCCCAGCCTGGGTTTCCTAACATCAGCAACATTAAGGCACCTATCCAAGCCATATTAGGCACTCTTCATACAAGTTGTTTCTGCCAGGCGTTTCCAGTTCAACACTGACATCTTGCGCAAGTCTGCAATTTTCAGCGCCATACGCAGGCTCAATTCACGCAAACGGTCCTTGTTTGTCAGCATAAAGTCAATGATGTCGTCTTGAACAGCCTCATCAAACTCGTAGTCTTGGAACAAGACACCGTCTTTGGCAATCTGTTTGATACGCAACAATTTGTCACGTTGTGAATCCAGTGTAAGGTCTAGATAGTGACAGCGTGATTGCAATGCGTCCAAGTGATCACGCAATTTTTGCGATTTCATTTGATCAAACTTAAGGTTGGTAATAAAGATTACCGAGCCTTTGAATTCGAATCGATCTGGAATGCCTTCACGACGCAGGGCACTACTTTCGCTCAACCAGGAAATAGTGCGTTTCTTGCCCGAGTCCAATGCACCTTTCAGCAAGTTAAGAGCAACATCATCTAGCAAAATGCTATCACAGTCGTCAAATACAATGACACAATTTGAATCGGAGTACTTGTAAAGTGTTTGGAACAAGCCGATTGGGGTAGCCGAACCTTTTACAACTTCGGCACGTAGACGCTTGCCTGCCAGTTTGTCAAACAAACATGCCTTTTCAATCTCAGTTTCAACGCCAAAACTCTTGCCCACACCCGGAGGGCCTGACACAATCATTGCACGGATGTCACCGCTCACAGTGGCCTTGGTCATTTCTGTAAGAATGTCAAAACGCTCACGTATGCGATTCATTGCGTCCTCGTCAGATTCTGTCACAAGAACTGATTTTTCAAAATGCACTGTATTGTCTTTTGTCATGCCGTTAGTATACTCTATATCTGAAGGGTTGTCAACTGTAATACGGATTGTAGGGGCAAAGCCGGGAAACTGTCCTTCATTTTGGACTGTGACGTACCCACCTTTTTTACCAGTTTGAAATCCTTTTACAAGAGTAAAAGAAACATCTTGCACGGGTTGGTTGCGATACACACCACGTAAAACTCGAATTGCACTCATAGTTGGCTCCTTTTTGTGCGGGTTAAAATTAACTGTCTATGCTTATATTATAGCAAATGACCATTTAATGGTCAAGTACTACAAAAGTATTACTTTTGTGTGATTTCATCAACTTTTTGCTCATATTCCAAGCGACTCAGTACTACTTGATACATGCAATATATCAAAAATGTAATACTTCCTATTGCAAGTAGATTAGTCAATTCTTTTGCAGTTAAAGTTGCAAACAAAAGTTGTATACCAACTGCAATGGTGGAAGTTACAACAAGAATGCCTGCTGTCTGTAATGCGGCTTTGAGTTTTAGATTCATATATTCCTTTGTTTCTTTATGTGTATATTATAGCAAAAGGCCGATTAGTTGTCAATTACACTAAAAGTATTACCTTTGGAAATCAACTAAACGCTGAACAAGAATGCCATGCTCTGCGTCCATTTCCTCGTGACTGAGATAGAAGTCTGTGGTGGGGTCATAATAACGTCCTTCTCGAGGATCATAATACAACACACGACCGCTTGCATATTTAAAGGGACCTTCAAGCCCTTTGCGAGGACCATATTTTTGGCGCATTAAATCTGTTTCAAAACGATCTGCAATTACCTTGTAGCCCATCTGGCTCTCCTTTTTGCTCTGTATGCCGTAATTATAGCAAAATGGAAATTATTGGTCAAGTACTACTCTAGTACTACTTTTTATTGCCACAGTTGTTGCACTAAAGGGTCGTGTACATCTGCGGGTTTTGGGTTGCCGTGGAACACTACCACACTGGTGTCAGGCTTGATTTTTACCCCGGTACCTGGTTTGAGATGTTTTCTTTTTGCAAAATCATATCCACCATCAAGACACTGCCAACGAAAACTTTCAAAACGAAAGTCATCTGCAAATCGTCGTTGATTTACATTTAGCATCGCCCCCAAGTAGTCTTGATCTCCGGGATAACTTTTGATTGTGGCTTTGAAATCTGCTTGCGAAAACCGATCCCATATCCAACCGAATCGATCAACATTGAACCACATCATGCTGGAATTCATTGTGACTGTATCTCTGCGTTGTAGGTATCTGAAGTCTCTAATGGTCCAAAGATAGTCTGTGCTGAGTTCACGCACCCAGTCAAGTTGATTTGCAATCACAACATCTAGATCAAAATATAACATATTACCCGCAAAGTATTCGGGATTGAACAACTGCATTTTGTACCACCAAGATCGCTTGGGTCCGCTTATGCCCCAGTCTTCTAGGATGTGTTTGACCATGTGTGGTGGTACTGATCTATCATGTTCTGTATAAACATGCAAGCGTACCTCTGCTGTTAAATGGCGACACAACATATTGTACAAGTGTTCTACATACCGCCAGTCATAGCCTGATCCATGGATCACACAGGCACAGTCAATGCGTCCAGGATTCTTTTTTGACATTAGAATTGAAAGATAATTTGATATTCGTCGTAAATGGGCAAATGGCCTTGACCGTACAAATAGTCAACTATACGACTGCCTTTTCCGGTTCGTCGATTGTTGTTGACCCAGCGCGAGTTGTCGTCAATTGCTACCACACAACCCGGACGAATGTTGGGTTGTACTGTTAAGAATTCATTTAAATGATGCTGGGCACTGGCCGTGTCATCGTTCCAATCAACATCGTAACTGTCCAGATAAAACAAGTCCACTTGATCCAAGTCAGTTTGCTGTTGTAGCCAAGCCACGCTGTCACTAAGTGCAACCGAAAAGTTTGTGCTTGCAATGCTATTACGTGCGGCTTCACAAGCCTGACTGTCTATGTCTACACTACGCATTTGGCCGCCGTACAAGTCCACAAACTCTGTGAACAATCTAGCACTTTGTCCATCCATCCAGTTACCCGGTGTTCTCAGTGTGCCTGTTTCCACAATGTTGAAATTGCTTTGTTTTTGATTCAACAACAATCTAAAAATGATGTCAAAGCCCACAGCACGATTGTACATGCCGTCCACAAGAACCCCTTGTGTTCCGTCAAACCGAATGTTCAACAAAGGGTAATAGATTCGTCTGTAATGGTCAAGCCAGGTATTCATGTGTTTGTTTCCAGTGCTGGTGCCAGTCTACTTATCCATGTGCCTCGACGCAGTTCATCTAAAGTGTACTCTGTGTGACAAACTTGTACCAACCAAGTGTCTCGATCTCGAGTGTAAGGTTGTTCAATTTCCCCAAAACTCATGCCCACAGGATATGCCAGACTACTTGGTGCTACCACAGGACGCACTCCGGCTATGGCCGCTTGTATTCCCGGGCCTGAATTGTAGTTTACTAGGGCATGACAGTCATAATGCATATCAAAACTGTCATAAGTGTTGGGCACTCGGTTGGGTGTTTCTATAGTGACGCCTGCAGGTAAATTGTCAAATGCCATTCGACAACGTGGATGTGGGCGCACGGTGACGGGACGATCTGTTGAATTCCGGAGTATTTGTAGTGTGCTGTGCAACCAGTCCGACATGTTCAAGCCAGACACTTGTAAACTGCGATCGTGTTGCAAGGCCACAATGATGTTGGGTTGAGAGTTGAATTGTGTGGCCAAACTGATTTTTAATTTCCGGGGTCGATCCCAATCCAAATTGACATGGTTTCCGTAGTAGCCGTCTGCTGTGATATTGTTCACAGCAATCTTCCAGGTGTCGCCACGATACAATGCCCCAATTTCAATTATGATCACTGGCCGACCTTGAGATCTATAATGTTCATATACTGCTTGATTGGCTGCCATCCGACCTGCCCACAATACACTCCAAATGACGGCGGCATCCGAAGTCATTGAGTTTTCTTGTGTTTGAATGCCACGGGCCTGTAAACAGTCTAGTACTGCACTCATGACTGGTTTGGAATTTTTTGCACATTGTAAAGGAAAATAGGCTATGTTTTTGATCATAAGTAATTTTTAATGAAGTACACTGTAATTACCACGTTTAACGAGTCGGGCTATAAACAATATGGCCAACGCATGATTCAAACTTTCTTGCAAACATGGCCTGCTGAAGTCACCCTTGTGGTGTATGCAGAAGACTGTGCCATTGAGGAAACTGCACCTAATCTTGTGGTGCATGATATTGGCATAGCAGATGCACTAACCACATTTAAAACTGCCTGGGCAGGTGTACCACGTGCCAATGGAGATGTCAGTAGCGATCCTGTTCGTAGCAAAAGAAAAGATTCCGGTAAAGGATTCAAGTGGGACGCTGTGCGTTTTGCTCACAAAGTCTACTCAATATTCCACTGTGCCAGAAGTATCTCAACTGATTGGTTAATATGGATGGATGCGGATACTGTGTGCCACAGCACTATTACTCTGGCAGACCTAGACCGCTTGTGTCCCCCAGATCGAGACCTGTGCTTTCTGGGACGGCAAGGCAAATACTCAGAATGTGGCTTGTATGCTATGAATCTCACAAGACCCAGTATAAAAACTTTCTTGCAAAAGTTTCAACGCATGTACGACGATGCTGAACAGGGAATATTTACACTCAAAGAGTGGCACGATAGTTATGTGTTTGATGATGTACGAAAACAATGTAATCTTGTTGAACTAGATTGGTCTGCACATTTGATCACAGGTGAAGGCCATCCGCTAATTAACTCGGAATGGGGTGCATACTTGGATCACCTTAAAGGTGCCAGAAAAGATCAGGGACGTAGCAAGCGAGAGGATCTAAAAGTTCCGCGTACAGAAGCGTATTGGCAATGACTTGGATATTCTTAAACAAAAACAATGCAGACGAGTACATTGAAATGTTTGCTGCCGGATCACAAACAGTGCCCACTTGTTTAGAAACATGGTGTTACGAAGACAGTGATGCCCCACTTGTGTTGCGTGGCATCATGAAACACAAGATAATCAAGCGTTGTTGGGCGGATCAAAGACCGTTTTATTACATGGACTCAGGCTACTTGGGCAATAGACCCAGCATGGCCAATCCCAATGGTTGGAAGTTTTATCACAGGATCGTACCAAACAATCTACAACATGGTGCTGTGATTGATCGGCCTGCAGATAGACTACAACGATTAAACGTACGGATTAGACCCAGACAGAATCACTGCCGAGACATACTCGTAGTCGCTCCTGACGAAAAGCCTTGTACGTTCTACGGTATCACACTAGACGAGTGGTTAAAGACCACAACGGATACTATCCGGCAATATACTGATCGTCCCATACGCATGCGAGAACGTCCTGCGTCAAGATGGGATAGAAAAACACAACGACCCGAAGAGTGGTTGAACAATGTGCATGCTATAGTTACATTCAATAGCACAGCCGCAACAGAAGCAGTACTAGCCGGCATTCCTACTTTTGTCACAGCACCTGCCAACGCCGCAACACCTGTGAGCAATACAGATTTAAGAACAATAGAAACACCTTGGTTCCCGGATAGTGACCAGGTATATAAGTGGGCTTGCCACTTGGCGTATGGACAGTTTCATACTACAGAACTGGCCAATGGTACCGCAGCCGCAATACTCAAGGAGACTCAACATGCGTGAACATTATGGATGGCAATTTCCTGACTTTGAAACACACTTGCCACGGATGATAAAGAAAAGTGTGGACAAAGGCTTGCCACCTGAATATCAAATTGCTGTACGACGTCGCAGTATTGAGTTATGTAAAAAACGAGATGTAGCATTGGACATTGGTGCCAATGTAGGTTTATGGAGCCGTGATCTTGTGAAAAGTTTTGGCCGTGTGATAGCATTTGAACCTGTTGGTATATTTAGAGAATGTTTGGAACGTAATGTAACAGGAGATAACTTTGAAGTGCGCCCTATTGCACTAGGCGATCAGGATACCCAGGGCACCATGATCATTACCGAAGACAACTCTGGACACAGCCATCTTGATCCTGCCACTATGGGCACTGGTGATGTACAAGTTGTTCGTCTTGATAATCTAAACTTTCACGACATAAGTTATATCAAAATCGACTGCGAAGGCTATGAATATCGCATACTGCAAGGTGCCGAACAAACAATTCGACGTTGTAGACCCGTTGTGGTAATAGAGCAAAAACCACATGATGCTTACAGCAAACAATACGGACAGTTTGCGGCTGTTGGATTACTGGAAGATTGGGGCATGATCCGACTGGATCAAGTGCGTGATGATTGGATCATGGGATGGCAATAGGCGATTCTAAATTTATCAGTGTGTTACTACCCACAAGAAAAAGAACAAAATCTGTTGAAAAAAGTGTTCGAAGTTTGCTCGATCTTGCAACAGATCCCACAAGGATTCAAATTGCTATTGCATATGATAATGATGATTTCGAAAGTCACAAATATTTCACTGGCAGTGAGTGGAAAGCATTTATAGAATCTTATGGTGCAGGACACGGTGTTTTTGAATGTGAACCATGGGGTTACGAATACCTTGAGAAATATTATAATTTGATGGCTGTACATACATCTAGTGATTGGTTGTTAGTATGGAATGATGATGTTGTTATGCTTTCCCAAGGATGGGACCAGGCGCTCTGGGAGATTAAAGATTTTATTGGAATGGTTCATATGGACTGTAATACAAAAATTAGATGGCCAGTCCCAGGATCAACATTATTCCCAATTGTTCCTCGTGCCTGGGTTGATTTTTTTGGTTGCATAACAGGAGGACCTTGTTTAGATTCTTGGATCGCTGAAATTTGTCATAGTGCGGGTACTGCAAAAAGTATTAATGCTAACGTATTTCATGATCGTGCAGACGTTGCTGGAAACAACAATGACGAGACATATCAAGACACCAAAAGACTCAGGGTAACAAATAAAAAAGTTTACAAAAGTGATGTAATGAAGCAACTGCGAGATGAATGGACCCAACGATGGATTAAATATTCAGATGAAAACAAAAATAATCACACTAAAAAATAATGCGCTGTCTGAGAGAGTATCTAAAGATTGCATCGAGCAGGCTACAAAGTTTGGGATGTCTGTTGAGGTATTTGACGCTGTAAACGGGTTTGATGCAGCCGGGCATCTAGAATTATTAGATATAAAACCGTTGGGAAAATTTAAAAAAGGTAGAGTTGGAGTAGTTGGGTGTTTGCTAAGTCATTACTATTTGTGGCTGGATTGTATCAAAGACAATGTTCCGTATGTTATCCTGGAGCATGATGGTTATTTCGTTAGGCCATTACCAGAAAATATTTTAGATTTGTTTGATGATATTATCAAATTGGATGCTGGTAATCCTTACAAAGATTCTTACGAGCAGTGGTTAGTTGAACACGAAAATGACAGTCCATCAACTTGGACTATCAACGACTATGAAGGCGGTGGAGGGAATCACGAAACTGGTGCTGGATGGAATACTATAGGAGCTTATGCTTACATTATTAAACCACATGCGGCAGAAAAAATAGTAGCATGGGTTAAACAGAATGGTTTTCTCCCAACTGATCATTTGTTAGGCACAAAAATTATAAACATAACTCACTACAAACCCACCATTGCAAGATTACATCCATATTATGCAATAGATGGCAACATCAAAAAGATGTCGACCACAATGAATTTGGAAAAAATGTTATGAGTCCGTACTATTTAGAATCAGTTAGGTTAGGCCGTGAGTTCCAAGAAAGCAACAAAGCCTGGGCAGGATACGATGTTGTAAAATATCAAAAAAAGATCAAAGAATTGGTAGATCACTACAGTGCCCGGACCATACTAGACTACGGTTGCGGCAAGGGACTGCAATACCAAGAACGACTACCGTATGGCGGCAGCATCGGGCATGAATTGCCAGAATCTGAGTGGAAAACATTTGACGAGTATCTGGGTGTGACTGTGTACAAGTATGATCCTTGTGTGGCAGGCTTTGAGCAACTGCCTCCTGAGGGTACTAAGTTTGATGGTGTTATTTGTACACAGGTGTTGAACAGTATACCCGATGATGACATGGTCTGGGTGCGTGAAACATTAGAAAAATATGCCATAAAGTTTTGCTTCATTGGTCTAAATTTCCAACGAGAAGCCAAAGAGAAAAAGACCATGTATGATTCCAAGTTTTTTCGAGAGCCTCGCACTAGAGAGTTCTTTCGCAGTTATTATCAAGATTGGTCAGGCAGTGATCTATTCTGGTGGTGGAAAGATCGTGGACACTATCCCGAATGGATAAACGATCAACTTAACGGAACTTGGACAGATGTTCCTAGCGTATGGACTGGCAAGTACAAATATGTAGAGGTAAACCACAGATGATTATAGATCCCAAATATCAAGAGCAGTTGGCTACCATGCACAAACAAGGGAAATTTACCCACGGTAGTAAAGTTATTAAAAAAGTAAGGCCTTTTTTAAATCAATATAATCCCACCAGCGTATTAGATTTTGGCTGTGGACACGGTGCGTTGATGGCTAGTATACAACAGGCCTATCCTGACATGCGAGTAGAAGGCTACGATCCCGGTAATCCTGCACACCATCGTATGCCCAAACGTTCATTTGATGTTGTGGTCAGTGCTGATGTGCTTGAACATATTGAACCCAATCACTTGGCAGAAACATTACGTATGATCAGTGACAAAATAATTGTTGCAGGTTGGTTTAGAATTGCTTGTTATCCTGCAAAAAAACATTTACCAGATGGTCGCAACGCTCATTTAATTGTGGAGTCACCAGACTGGTGGCGAGAACAACTGCTGGACAACATGGATATTACCATTGCGTCAGAAGTGATCTCTGTGTTTGACAAAAGCCACACGTGGCCCGACGTTGTGGGCCACAACTATGATGTTGTGGTAGAAGCCAAGTAAGGCTGAAACTTTTGCCAGATGCGTCCTGCCTGTGCATCTGCATCCGACCAGTGTGCGGCAGCCAAATCATATAGCCATTGCTCTCGTGTAAATATTGCGGGTGATTCAATTTGAGCAATATCTTGATTGGCCACTGCCCATGCCACGCAACTCACATCATCCGCAAACACAGGTATTCCAGCACACACAGCCGCCACACTTGCACTGCTGTTAAAGAACACCGCGGCATGAGCACCATTTAAGTTGTCTGCTAATTGAGTGTTTACAGGGTCTGCGACTATAATGCTGGTGATTTCATTATTTTGTCTTTTGTACCACTTGTGAAAATCATCTGGTCTATAATCTCCTGGATGAGGACGTATTATGATCTGGCGTTGAGTATGTTGTCGAATTTGTCGAATTTTTCCATTAAGCCATTCCATAGGATCTAATGCTTTCATAGAAAAGCCGCCGTCACGTTGCATACAAATCAAGATATGTCCTTGAGGATTTGATCGTGGTGGTTGTAATTCAATGTGTAGTGCCTGGCGGATTTCGTCCCACTTGCTCGAGTCGCTGTTATGATTAGCATATTCAGCACGGTCGTAGAACGGTCCATTCAAACTGTAGCGTAGATATCTACTGCCGTCGTCTGTGTACTTCCAGCAACTGGCATCAATACACATGGTATCGAGTCCACGTCTACGCTGTTCTGCTATGATTTCTTTGCGTAAGGCAATGTTACGCCCGCCTGTGTTGGTAGTTGCCCAGCCCAACATTACCGCTAATCGACCGGGCGTGTAAACATAATCATGCTCTACCCGCACCAGTCCTCCAGAACTAGCAACACCTGTGGCAAAACTTTCAAGACATTGAGTTTTGCGTGTGTGCTTTTTTACATTGGCCACACTGGAAACGTAAACAACACAATCAAGCATTGTTTAATATGCGCCAGGCAGTACCATCACGCATTTCCACTTCTGTAAATTGACAGTATGCCATGTGTCGTGCCCAGGCTTCCACTTCGTCTATGCTGGGAATACGTGGGTTTTCTATTTCACTAAGACTTTGACTGCACAAAGGTGCCGCGGCATTGGGACCTAGTGTGATAGCAGGTTTGCCGTGTAACAGTGCTTCACCAGCGGCAATGCTGGAGAATGTGACCAAGCAATGTACATCACGATCCAGCGCCATTTCCATGGTGTCATTGTTAACTCTGGTACTGCGGCCTTGTTTGGTTCTTACGATAACAGGTCTGTCAGAGTACTTTTTGATTTCTTCTTGTACATTAGTCAACCAATCTTCTAAAATAATATCATAGTTGTTCAACAGTTTTTGACTAGGGGGTGCAATAAGAATATTTGTGCCTCGACGCATTTTCTTTGGTCTGACATTGGTTTTTTCCAGTCTATCCCAGGGACGTTCTACAATGTCTCCAAACCATTGTACATCGTTTCGGGTAATGCGGTGGAATGTTTTTCTTTTACCATTGCCAAAGTAACCGGTGTCTATGTAGAAGAAATCTCTCCCGGCTGCTCGACATGCTTCCATTTGTTTGCGTTTGGTAATACCACGCAACACAACAGGACCTGTTGTGAATTCTTCTCGGGCCCAGGTACTGATTTGTCCCCCAGCACCTTGTACAAAACTTCGTAGTACAGGATCGTACATGTGTCCTTTTCTTTCGTATCTGTATTCGCTGTCTGTACTTACTATGTTGTTAACAGGCAATGCCGCCAGTTGTTCACTCAATGTTTGAAGTGTAATACCGTAAGTAGATCCTGCTGGGTCCACACGATACTTCAATATGTTATCAAATATTTCTCGTATTTCTGGCACTACCTGATCTAACACATGCGGTTCAGGTGGCGCAGGGGGTTCTAGCACTGGAGGCGGAATATAAGATGACTCGTCTTCCTGTTCCCAAATCATTCTATCAACCTCTGCTGGCAATATTCTGTCAATATACGCTCTCGATGCCATTCGTCCGCCATGGGAGTATCAGCAAACTCATGAAAGCATGGAGTGCCCAAGGTATAGTGCAAGAGCTTGGCCGCGGGGTTTGGCCCGTATTCATCGGGCAACCAATTCCATTCTGGAGGTAACTCGCCTATGCGGTCATCATCTAACCACGTGAAGCGGTGGAGTTCACTACCTGTGGCCTGTTGTATAAATCCAGGCATGAGTTTACGATTGGGAAAACTGTTGCAGTTCCATAGTATCACACTGGACCAGTTTTTTCTAGGATAGTCTTCGTTTGGTGATCCAAGATATTTCACAGGCATTCGAGTCTTGTAATCATGTTTGACCACTTGTACATCTTTACTCATGTCTCTCAGTGCCCAAAGTTCTGCAATGTCGCCACGCACAATCATGTCGCCATCTATAAAGATAGCAGATCCTGTAAATCCCATCAGGTACGGTACTAAAAATCTTGTGTAGATAAAGTGATTGCTACCGTCAGTGTGCGTTTCATTGTAGTCCTTGAACAAGTTAAGTGCTACTGGTACTATACTTACAGGCTTGCTGGCATGTCTAATAATGCTGTTGACACAGGTGTGATAGGCTATGGCTTCACGCGGATCATAGCCGATGAAGATTGGTATAATGTCTTTCATCGGCGTTCTATGTCCTCTTCAACACAATTCTCACCGTACTGTATTTCAATCAGTTTCAGCGGTTGATCCGTTTCGTTGCACAACATGTGCCATTGATTTTTACCGATACAAATGTATTCATGCACACCATATGTACCCACTAAGTCATGATCGCTTGAACTGTCTAAGGTGTAGACTGCGGCTTCACCTTCGGCTACAAACCAAAATTCTGCACGTTGATCATGGCGTTGCATACTCAAACAGGTTTTGGGCATGACCGTTAGTTCTTTGAGTTTGGTATGTGTGCCTACTTCGTGCAACACATGATAATATCCCCAAGGGCGTTGTGTTTTCATGCAGGTATTTACACCTGGATGTCTTCCATCCCAGCAGTTCTTAGTCGCACCACGTGCCCCATTTGCCACTGCTTGGTATCTAGTCCTTTGAGTATGCCTAACCAACGATTGCGTAGGTATGCTACTTCGTTTATGAGAGTTTCGTAATCAATAACTTCATCTTCACCGTCCACGTACTTTTCAGCATCTCTACTTGTGAGAGCACGGGCATAACCTTCTAGATATTTTTGGAAATGTTTCCTACGTATCTTACGTAACTGTATGTTGAGGTAGTTTAGTACTGCTTCAATCTCTTGCAGTTGGTTATATCTAAACTCAGTTATGCCGGGCAAGGCCGTGATATTCTTTTCTACTAGGCCTGAGATCTTGCAGTCCTTTTTGGCATCTTCAAGTTCACGCTCGTAGTGAGCGATAAAGTCTGGAATTGCACCTAAGCTGGCAACTACGCGGCTATACCACATTAGTTTTCCCAGTCTTCGTCTTCTTCCTCTTCGTACTCATCTTCTTCCTCTTCCACATAGTCCTTGTCATTGTCAAGGTATGCGGTCAGCGCACGTTTGATGTCTGAGTCGCCTTTGAAAGCGTCACGAATGTCTTCCACGTCGGAATCATTGTCCATCAAGATTTGTATCACAGTTTCGGCGGCTTCGGCACGATCCACTGTGTTTACAAAACGCTTGAGTTCGCCCCAAATTTCACTTGCTATTGATTCACTCATCAGTTGTTTCCTCCGGAGTACTTACCTCTGCTTTCTGATTTCCAAAATCTGCCATGACCTTGTCCAAGCATGAATCATCGTTCTTTTCCCAGGCCTTGCGGAACTTCTTGATAATTTCGCCGTCGCTTGTGGTAAACACTAGACTGTTGCCTTCACGCTTGAGCATTTCTTTTTTCTCAATCAAGTCCACAAGACCTGAATAAGGGCTCATGCCTGTTGTGTAGGGAATCTTGACCTGCACACCTTCAAAAGGTTTGGCATAGCGTGTTTTCATAACTTTACATCCAGCACGGATACCGTTTACTTCGGATACTTTGTTGCCGTCTTCATCTTCTTTAAGTTTCATCTTTTTCATAGCAACAACAATACTTGATGCATAGATAAAGCCTTGGCCGCCACTAATCTTGTCATCTGGGTCAAACATGTCTTGTGAGGCGTAGGTGTGATTGGTACACACCAAGCCCACATTGTAACTACCAAACATGTTCACACAGTTGCGAACAAGTGCAGTGAGTGCTTTGGGTTTGCGACCCAAGTCACCTTTCATTTCACCTGCGTCAAACTGGTTAACGTCTGTAGGTGTCAACAACATACCAAGTGAGTCAATAACAAACATAACTTTGGGACGCTCGCCTTCAGCAAGTGCTTTGTAATCGCTCATGAATGTGGAGATTGTTTTGGCCACATCGTCAATCATGGCCATGCTTAATTTGAGCAATTTGCTTTCACTGGTATCAACACCAAGTGCTTTGAGCCAGTCTTCATCTAATGCGTTTTCACTGTCAATCAACACAACAAAAATGCCTTGCTCTTGTGCATTCTTAACAATGTTGCCGGAACAGATGTAACTTTTGCCAGCACCAGAGTCTCCGGCAAACACAGTGACCTTGCCTAGAGGAATACCTCGATTGAAGTCTCCTGAGATTAGGTAGTTCAAGGCATAGTTGCCTGTAGAGATCCAGTCAGTTGGATCGTTGAAGCCTATTGAAAGACCATCAATACTTTTTGTAATTTCACGTCTAAATTTACTGACGTCAAAGGGTTTACCCATTATATTCTCTCTTTCATATATCTTAAAATATTTTCTAATTCAACAACAGTCATAAAAAAAAGTAAGGAAGTTTCCTTCCTTACTTAGTTTGCATTACTTCTGCTGTCTCGCACGAATCATTGCCAAGATATCTTCAGCCTTTTGTGCTGGCTTTGCGGTCGATACTGGTGCTGAAGCGGCTGGCGCTTCTTCGTCATCAAAGTCACTTGCTGGTGCAGACACTTTGAGTGCTGGCTTGGCCACTGGAGCAGGTGTGTCTTCATCTGCGGCTGGCGCTGAAGATCCACCAGCAGGTGCTTGTACACCAGCAGGACGGAAGTATTGACCCCAACGCTCTGTGTCATATGGTTGACCATCAACTGATGCTTCAAACATCTCTTTGATAACCTTCAACTCAACATCAGTTGGCTTCTTGGGCAAGAATGTGCTCAAGTCAAATAAGCCATGTGCATCAACAGCCGCTTGTTCTGCTTCGGTCAGTGCTGACTCTTTACGTGCCCACTTTGATCCATTGTAGTCAGCGAAACCGCCTTTGGCACCTTTGCTGATACGGAAGTCCAAGCCACGCAAGTAGTCTGTTGGCAATTCTTCCAACTCAGGGTCCATCAATGCGCCCTTGATAGTTGTAAAGATTTGTGGACCAATGATGAATCTGCGAATGGGATTCTCTGGTGTTTTGTCATCGCCCAGTGGGTTTTCACGCACAAAGCCTTGGAAGATGTAACTGCGTTTCTTCCAGTACTTACGACCCATGTCTTCAAGGCTCTTGTCCTTGAACCAGGTGCGTACTTCTGCAAGGATTGGACATGCCTCACCCCACATTTCCACGCAAGGTACTTGTACCATAACTTGCTTGGATTCCATCTCTCCTTTGATGCCATTGAAAGGCAAACGAATCATTGCTCGTTCTTGCCAAAAGAAAGTGTTTTTACTGTTACCGTCAGGGAGGAAACGTAGTGTGGCAGAACTGCCTTCTTCCATGTTCCAGTGCGGATAAATTGAGTTGTCGCCACGTTCGGTAGATTGCCCACCTTTTGATTCTGCTGCCTGCAGTCGTGCGCGGATTTCTGCTAATGATGCCATATTGTGTTGCCTTTCTATGCGTTAATATGATTTTAAAATTTAAGTCTTGCTTAAATGCTGCCTACAAGGTTATTTTAACACAGCCTGTCTGTGTAGTCCTACCTTTACGGTAAGGAATTTTGCCTAACTAGTTGTTTACGGAAGTGTGCGCTACTACGCACACTTCTTTCATGTGTTTATTTATATTATTTGAGCAAAGCCAAGGATTTTATTCTTGCCAAAGTGGCATCGCCTTCTCGAGACTCGTAGTATGAGCCTGTGATTGCGGCATTGTAGTTTATTGGATCATCGTGTTTGCTCTCACGTGTGTCTTGAGCAATATTGTCGTATCCCATCATTTTACTGGCTTGATCCATGACCTGCATGACCATTTTAGGATCTTTAAGTTCACCAGCACGGGCTTTGTCCATTATGAATTTATAAGGTTTTTGTACTCGTGGATCACCACCGTTGACAACTGAAGGTTCCAATTTTTGTAATGACTGTATGTAATGAGATACACCCATGCCGTTTTGGGCCATTTTATACATCATCCATATGTTGGCTAACACCCCTGACGAAGTATCAGCCTGAGTAAAATCTAATGCTCGTTCAGGTCCCATATGGGAGTAACTATCATCTCTATTCAGCCCGTCAGCATACACAGTTTCGCCTTCATCCATGGTTTCATACATGCCACCGCACTCGGCCAAGCCGTGTTCTGGACAGTACTCACCTTCGGCTGTCATGTTGCATGAGCCGCTTTCGGTAGTGACAGGCATGGCCACAGGAGCGATTAGATTTTCGTTTACACCTAGTTCTTGCCCTAACCGATCGCTGATCCAGTTGTAAGGATCGCCATCACGTGCTTTGGCCACACCATAAGGCATTTCACCATTGTCACTGTAGTAATCATACAAGGCATGGTATAACTCATCATTAAGATCGCCGTCGGCTTCAAAGTTTTTAACTTCGTGTTTGAAACGACCCAGAATATGTTGCAATGTTTCACCGGCGGAGTCCATCAAGCGACTTTCTGCCACTGGCAGTCCGGCCAAGTTGCGAATGCTGTTGATGTCTTCAAATGTGGCCAGGTTGTCGCCTTCTGCTACAGGTTGTTGTGGCGCAGGGTTAGGTGGCACACCAGCGTCAACAGGAGCAGTTGCGCCTGTTTGTGGTTCAGCAGGATTGCCAGGAGCAATAGGCTCGGGTAACTCAACACCCAGTTCGGCCAGTCTATTCATGACTTCTGTGTCGTTCCAGGCATTGGCTCGTGGATCTTGATCAGCAAGAGCATGCAGTCGATCAAACAATTCGTCGTCACCCACCAAATCATACAGTTGTTCTGTTGCGTTGGTTGCATCAGGACCAACAATGAGTTCTTTGGTCATGAGTGTTTTTAACTTGTCCAATTGCTCAGGAGTTTCTGGCAATGTCCATGTACCTTCTGCTAGATTGTTAATCCAGTTTTCAAAAATATCTGCTTCTTTCATTTCATTTCCTCTTTGCTGAATCTTGGCCAGCAGTGGTAATGCCGCTTCAATACGGCTGTCTATACTCTGTTCGATAAACAAAGTCTTGATGTTGTCCACAACACCTTCTTGTTCATTGATCGTAGCAGGATGCCACGATTCAAAATACTTGGCATAGCCACGACCTGTAGCCATGTGCTTGAGATTCTCACGTAAGGTTTGATAGTATGCTTGTGCTTCTGTTACCAATTCTTGTGTGACACCTTCTAGGATGCGATTTGCACTTGCTCTATTGAAACGGCTCAGCACAGCAATTTCGTTTACTGTTTCTGAGATGTGGCAACCGCGAATGTCGTATGGCTTGCCGCCTTGGCGCACATGTTCCAACATGGCTCTGGCGCCTGACAGGCTCTTGAAACCCAGTTTAAACTTTTCACCTTCGGCGGTTTCGATGAACATCCGGTCAATGTGACGATAACGTGCATCACCTTCGCCCAAGGGCTGGCTGTGTACAATTTGTAAACGTGCTTGAGTAGGCTCGCCTGCGTAACTGACTTTTCGTGTGCCATAGTAGCCTTCAAACAAGCCTTCTTGAATGGCGGCCATGCCTTGCATGGTGTGCTTGAGTTGGTTGATGTCTGCTATGCTGTGTGTCCAACGATTGCTTGTGGCCTTTTGGTTCAAGTGCTGTAGGAAATCAAAGAATTCTGATTTGTCATCGCCTTCCATGGTGCGACCCAGGTTGTCCCCGTACATGATCTTCATCTCGTTATCCGAGTCCAGTACAATAACCATTGTGCCGTAATTCTTGCCCGAACCTGCAATATAATCAAATGTGAATGTTTTGGCATCTTCTGCGTCAGAGGGCTTACCCATGCGATCCAGCATTTCAGGGTGATAATTGCGTGTAGCCAGCAAATCCAGCAGTTGTTGTGATATAGAGTTCGTTGTTGCCATGGTAGTATATTTAGCGCATCATTGCAATGAACGGGAATGGTTCAATTATGTTGTCTGTGTGGTCTTTTAGGTAGGAATTTAAATCTGCGTGGTATGATTGTAGCAACATCAGCATTCTAGTGGCCAGCAACCCGGCCATCACAAGATCGTCTGTTTCCCCAATTTTGGCCGCGTAACTAGAGCCAGCAGCCACAAAAGTTTTTAGTTCTGATATCAAGGGCTTTGAGTACAATTTCATACGTCCAGATTCAACTAGCACTTTGAACTTGTTGCAGGCCACAATCTTGCTCTTGTTGGTTGTGGTAAATCCCTTGCGGATTCTACGTCCGTTTGAACTTTGTACTGAGTTGTCGCTGAGGAAATAACCTGGAATATTTTCTTCGCCATATTCTGCAATAGAGATGAGTGCGGCTTCGCCTAGGGTATTATTTTCCACTGAGTAATAGATCTTCTTCTCGTCCCGGACCACCGAGTGTATTTCTTTAATTACATCTGCTAAGATTTTAATCTGTGTGGGCACATCAGTTTTGTTATGACGCCACTCGGCCACTTGCTCTGTAGTTTCTGCTTCAAATACTTGTATGGCTGAAGGATCACCACCCGTGCCTAGGCTTGGGTCAAGGGCCACAATATACATTTTGTCTCGATCAACAGGCTTGTACCAACGCACCTGTCCCGTTTTGTGGGTGGGTTCTTGGCCTTCTAGTTCCAGCAGTTTAATAGGCGAGATCAATGTTTCGTCATTGATAACAAAGTCACAGTCCATCTCTCGACGGAAACGTTCGTCTCCTAATTGGCTGCGCTGTTCTGCGGCCCATGCATCATCACGGTCTGGATGTTCGCGCCAGAATGCTCTAAATGCTTTGAAGCCGTTGATGCCCAAGCCATCTGGACGTGGATTACCAAACTCATCTTCAATCTTGTTAGCACCCTTCCAGATATAGGCAAACTGATCTTCGTCTGAGTTTGGTGTGCTTGTGATAATTGCTTTACCACCAGTTGATAGTGTAGGTGTAATACTAGTCCAAAACTCTTTGGCAATTGTGGGTCTCACAAAGGCAAACTCGTCTAGATACAGCAAGGTAATACTCATACCACGACCGGTATTTTCAGTTGTGGTTTGACTTACAATACGCGAACCGTTGTCAAATTCTAAACTACCTTTGTTGTAACTTGTGGCGCCTGCACGTATGTGATTGGGACATAGTTCATAAGCATAGCGAATACGTTGCATGATCTCTTGTGCGCCCAGATATTTGTGTGCCGCAATAAGAATAGTTGCGTCAGGCACAAACATAGCATACCACAACAGGTATCCTGCGGCCGAAGTTGACTTGCCGGTTTGTCGAGGCATCAATGAGATTGAGAAACGATTGGTGTGATAATTTGCAATCAGTCGCTTTTGATATTCAAAAGCATGGTACAACATCTTGCCCCTGACTGGATGTTGAATATGAAAAAAGTTGTCCATGAAGTACATGGGTCCGGTCACAGGATCTGCGCACCTAGCAAAGTCTTCAAGTTCTTGTTCAGAGAATGTTTCTTTGCGGTGTGGTGCTTTGACCAACACTGTGTCTAAGGTATTTTTTGCGCCAATCATATGATCAACTCCGGCCACAGTCGTGCAAACTCACCTGCCTTATCTGGGTGAAACACAGTTTCATTGTCTTGAATGTGTTTATGAAACTTTTGTTGTATCACAGGATTATCTTTTGTTTGTTTATATTTTTCCAATGCTTGGTCAAAGAACTGACGTTCAGCATCAGTAGCGATACCCATAGCATAAAAACGAAGAATTTCTTCACTAGCCAATCCGGCCACTTTGGGACCATGCAAAAATGGATCAAGATAGTCAGGCTGAAACAAGTTTTGCCACAGTACTGTGGTACCAGTATCTTGAGCAAACTGCCTAAATTCACAAAGATGTGTAGCACTATAAATGTTATACACTGCGTGTATGCCTCCCCAATGTCCGTTGTCGCGCATGAGATATTTAACTGTTTGTAGATTGTGTTGTAACAACTGCCAACTGGCACCATGGCGCACATATTCTAATCTATCACCAGTATTATCAAAACTCATACTCCAGCCCACGTTACGACGTTGCGTAAGTTTTTGAAATATTCGGTTCTTTTCTAAATCTACATTCATGTTTGTGATCAAGGTCACAATAGCAGACTCAGGGATAACTTCTAACAAACGTTCATTCTCGGGCAATAACAAAGGTTCACCGCCTACCATGGCCACTTCGTGTATGTGTTCACGATGCTGGTCCAGGAAGTCACACACCTGTTGATAGTAGGGTCTTGTACCAGATCGAAATGGCACGCTTTTGATGCTGGCCCACTTGCTGGAACACTCAGGTCCACAATAATTACAACTCAAATTACAAGTTGTGTTCCAACGTACATCAAAAATCACAGGATAGTGATAGCGATCACCGGCTGTGGCATAATCAAAATCGGGGTTCACGTTGTTGTGCCAAGTACGTTCTGAATCTGCACCAAAACGTTCGGACTTGACACAGTTGCTACAATATTCATGTGGCTTTCCTTGTGCCAGACTAGCACGTATCTCAGTCATGAGATCTGTGTTAAGTATTTCTTCTATTGTGTTGTTATTGAGGTTGCCCAGCATGTTGGGGTTGCCAGCACAACATGTTTTGACATTGCCTTGGGGATTGATATGCAGGCCACGCCAGGGTGCCGCACAGTAAAAATTGCTCATGTAGTATTTACATGTCCAATTTTACAGCACAATTATTCACACAGGACTGTAAGGGTTACGAAAACGATCGTAACCATCATCTTCTGGATACACTGGATAGTTGTTGGGGTTATTCTGCATTTCGACCACACCGGGCACGTTTGGCATTTGTGAGTGCACCAAAATCCACTGGCCACTCTTGACCTGGTTGTAGTTCTCGAGCGCCTGCTGGGTAAGCAAATTTAACACCGGCTGTGATTTCAATTTGGCTAACCGGCAGCCGGAACTTGGTCAAGTCATTGCCTAAATTAACATAGGGTTTGGTATGTGGGAATGCCCAACCAGCAATCTGTTTGGTTTGATTGTTGATTACAATTTTGTAAAAGCCGTGTGGTACAACAACGCCGTTGCCGATTGATTCATCACCAGGTCCGTAGAACGCACCCACATAGATTGTGTAGGGTTGATTGAGTTGTACTGCCCAACCACGCACACTTGTTTCCAACAGTTTCCAGATACCGCGGTTTAAACTTCCGTGTTGCGGATACATATTGGTCATTAGGAATGATTCATACTCTACTTGTGCTGACCAACTCAAGTCACCGTCAGGAGCGGCATGTCCTTTATCGTAGCCTGTGCCAGCGTAGTCATCTGGTCGGGCACCACCCTGGACGCTTTGATCAGCAACAAAAGCATTGGTACGTGGGAAGCAACCTAGTGCGTTTTGTGGTAGTAATGTATATGCCACATAGGCAGGAATCTTTACAGGAGCATCATATGCCACAAGATAGGCTTCGCGGCAGATGGGTTGCACAGCACGTTTGACTGTGGCAAATCCATAAGGTGAGTGTACTGCACAGGCCTGTGGGGGATTAGGGGCTCGTTGGTCCCAGGCATGTACCAGTCCTGCTGTGACCAGCAAGACCACGGTTAATATTTTTTTCATTGTGTAGCCTTTTGTAATATGCTACTATTTAGTTAGTAACCCTTGAACGGCTTGACTGTGCTTTGTGTGTTTACCAAGGCCGGTTCTAAACTATTTGGGGTACTGATTTGTATTTTTTCAGCAGATAACCCAGACATTTTCAATGCTTGGTCAATAATTGGTTCAACGCTGGCATTGAATCCACCAATCACAGCATCTTCGCCAAATGCCGCTTGTGCTGACCACTCAGGCATGTTGGGTATTGGATCTTGTGTGCCGGCATCGCTACGGGCTCGGGCCATGGCCACACCCAAGCGATATATTTTGTACGGATCACTAGATGGTACACCGGGCAACACAAACACATGGTTCATGGGATCTGCTTGCTCTGGCGGCAAAGTTGCTTGTTCAGTGATAAATTCTCGGGCTCTCATCGGTACCCCTTGAATCCCACCAAAGGGCTTGTCTTGTGTACTGTTGGATGTTCTTGACTTCTTGTATCACCATTATTCAAGTCACGATGTGTTGATCCCACGGCCTTGAAGGCCTGGTGCATCATTTTTTCTTCAACATCTGTATACGGTGCCGCAAGGTTGTTTCTACCTACCCACGATTCACTGTCAACTGTGACTGGTGCATCTGTGCCGTCAGCCATGGCCACTGCCATCATGATACGATTGAGTTCATATGTGCGATCAGCACGTTCGTTGTCCACAAAGGTATGCAAGCCCACTGTTGCATTTTGCAAACGTTTGCTTATGTGACCTTTTTTGTGTTCAACCACAAACTCTTGTGCTCGCACAATTAACTCGATGTTGAACCGTACACGCCAGACTGTGCTGATGTGGCAGTACCTATTGCTGTGGCACTAAACACAGTACCAGTAATGCTCAGATAATTACCTGCGCCAACATAGTATTGTTGTACAGTATTTCCCGGAACCACAACAGAATTTGCGTACAGGTTGCCAGTTGGCATACTAGTGTTTACAGGAACACCATTGGCCTGTATGTATTGTGTCTGTGTTTGGATAACTTGAAAATTCACTGTGGCAAGAGTTGTGGCAATTTCCACCTTGTCAGTGGTCCAGAGAACGTTTGATCCAGTATTAACAACTTGAACGGCAGCCATTATTTCGAGTCCTTGGGTGGTTCACTCACAACTGGTTGAAACAAGTTGCGTGATTGATCCAACACACCCGGAATGTATACCGGTTGTTGTTTGTAACCGCCAGTGGCTGGACTGTGTGGATTGATAACAGGAGGTGTTGTCAATGCTGTGGTAAAAGGTTGTGTGCTCATATTATGCTTTCATAAAACGTTGTAGTTCGGCCATCAAACTTTCAGCAACTTTTTTGTCGCCGGCTGCTTTTTTGTCATCAACTGCTTTTTCGATAGTTTCTTTTTTGTTGCCGTCGTTGTCAACGTCAGGGAAGTCTGGCTTTTTGGCTTCTCGAATACCGGCCATCTCACGCAAGCGATGCAAATCATCTGCACCCATGCGTTCTTCTTGGCCTGCAATTACAGGAATAGTTGTTTGACCAGTTGATTTAGGACCATTTAATCCACCTGAATATTCAAAACTATCTTGTGCTGTTTCGGTGTTGGTAGGATAGTCTGGACTGTTTTGACTCACAACATCATCTCCGTATGCTTCGTCAACTGTTTCGCAACCGCAGTCTTCTTGACCACATGCATCGCACACTTCGCTGTCATCGTGTTCGTGACCATGATCTCCCATGGCTTGACGAATTTGATCAGCAAGTGCCTCTGCACCTTCAGCATCCATTGTGCCATTTACTTCAATTGCACCAGGATGATCTAGATCGGCACCACCTTCGATATGTGGGTAATCGTGTCCGCCTAGACCGGCGTTTTTCAACAATTCGCCCAGTTTGAGTGCATCATCATCTGTGGCAGTAACAGTCACGCTCTTGCTTGGTCCGCCTGTGGCGTCGGTGTTCATGTTCATGCTGATGTTCATGCTTTCACGAATCATGGTTTCAAGTTCATGATTCATAGAGTCATAAATGCCTTGTCCAAAACCAAAGCCACTTGATGCTGTGGGGGTGTCAGTTCCGCCTGCTTCTTTGACTTTCTTTTTCTTTTCATCGTACTCAATGTCTTTGGCTACCTTCTTGCCGGCTTTTTCTGCCTTGTCATCTTCTGCGCCACGCTTTGCACCATGAATGCCATCTTTCTTTTTCTCATCATACTCGATGTCTTTGGTCACTTTTTTACCTGCACGTTCAGCGCGGTTGTCACGCTTGGTAGTTTTTTCTTCGCCCATGGCCATTTCTTCATCGTCCTCTTGATTCTGCATGTAGTCATCCACAGCAGTCATCATGCCTTCAATCTTGGCCAACTTGGCTTGTACCCATTCTGGCAAGTTGTCGTTGTCGCCCAGCACTTTCTGCAAGGCCTGTGCATGACGCACAATAGTCTTGATGTCGTCTTTGGCCATTTCGCCTTCTTGGTCGTACTCGCCACGATCAGTGATGTCAAGATCGTCCTCATTGGTTTTCTTTTTGCTGTATGCAGTACGATCGGTCTTGCGTGATTTTGCTGTGACACGTTCTTGACGTGGACCACTTGCACTCTTGGGGCGACCACGTCCGCGCTTTTCACCTGCGGCTGGCTCATCACTATCAGCACCTACTGAGTAACCTGTGTTGGGATCAACTCTGCGTGTTACTCTACGACCACCTGGAATTTCTTGTGTGTCATGTTTGTCGCCGTGTGTGACATCACCAACTCGGCGAGCACCCATGCGGCTCTTGACGTCTTTTTCCATTTCGTCCCAGCCTTCGTCCATGTCTTTTTTCACAGATTTGGTTCTAACCACAGCCGAGTGAAAGTTTTTCTTGTCAGCAGATATCTTGTTGTTGTATTTTTGAGCAAAAGACGTGGCACTGTCTTTGTCAGGGAATGTTTTCAGCAAATCATAATCAGCACCACCTGCTCTATCACCTTTTGTCTTGTGATATACATAGAACTGACCAGCACCTTCATCGGCCACTTGCTTGTTGCCGCCTTTGCGCAACATAGCAAAGTCGTTGGCATCTAGTCGGCCATTCTTGTTCATGTCAATTTTCTTTTGCTTGGGACTGAGTGCGCTCTTAATTGCTTCTGCGGCCACATCACCCAACATTTCGTCAACTTCTTTTTTGGCGCCGGCAATTCTATCTGCAAAGTTTGGCTTCTTGCCTGTTTGTGGCACGCCCATTTTCTTTTGTAGGTCTCGGCGCATGTCTTCGTCTGAGCCATGACCTAATTTATTCAAAACTTTATTACCCACTTTCTTCACAGTGTCCATGACACCTGCTTCTTTTACAGGATATGTTCGGCCATCCACTTTAAAAGAGTCTTGATGATTTGCCTTGGCCTTGACCAATTCACCTGAGAATTCATTGCCTTCGTCTGTCATGCCCTGACTTTCTTTGGGATGACGCAGTTTGTTTAGTACGGCACCTGCCACACGCTCACCGGCTGCTTTGGAGCCATAACGCTGGCCAGCATCCTTGGCAATCTTCTCAAAATTCTTGCCTGGCTTGCCAATGTCTTGGCCGGCACGTGCCTTCTTGGCCGAATAATCACCCGAGGCTTCTTCTACAGAATCCTTGTACTTGTTGTACTTGTCACGAATTGGATCCAGACTCTTGCCTTCACGGCCTGCTTTGGCCAGGGCTTGCATGCCCGCTTTGCCATACTTCTCATAGCCCTTGGCTGCACGACTCATGTCACGCTCGTTCAATTGCTTGTGAGTGGTTTCTGGCTTCTCGCGAATGCTATTCAACTTGTCGTTAAGATTGTAGAAAAAATTGTCCATGTTGGGTTCCTAAGTAATATGACTTATTTATACGCCTTTCGATACTTTGCAGTTATCACCGTGCCACTTGGAGTAGTTTGCAGTATCACAAATTTTATTACAATGCGGACAAGTTTTTTTAATTTGAGAAGGGTGGTTTCCGTTTGCTACTCTTTTTAAATTGTTAGCAGGCCCAACAAATACGCATTTACCAGCGGCTAACTGACGCAAAGATGCTTGTTTGATTTTTTCTTGTACTTTGGGGTCCGAGGAGCCCTTGCCTGCGGCGTGTAAATCTGATGCCAGGCTTGTTCCATCAGACCGTTTCTGCAAGTTATGTGTGCCATTGGCAACTCGTTTAGTATTAGTTGGCCTAACATAGTTCTCTACAAATTCTTTACTTTGAAATTGGTGCTTACCTTGCTCAACTAATAACTTTTGTAATCTACTTGCTTCTTTTGATATTTCTTGTGGGGTTTTATTCATTCTTGAAAATATCCGAGCACACGCTTCATAATCACCCTGTGCATAATGTATATCATAATGCTCTTGTATAGTGAGCGCCACTAGATTCAGCGGATCATTATTGGTATGATCTCCATCTTTGTGATGTATTTCGTAAGTTCTACCACTCGAGTCTTTTGGGATTGGGCCATTGTGGATTATGTAAGATCGTCTATGATCTTTAAGATGATAAGTAGGCATGCTGATTGCTCCTTCAAGCGTTAGAGCAGTTGGGGATTACCGTCCCGCGAACTGCACCTATATTTACCTCAGCCCTTTGGGTGTGCGCCAGTGGCTGGCTTGGGTTGACGCTTGATCGTGGTCATGGGGCTCTTGTTACCCATTGGCAAATCATTTGTGGTTTTAGCAGGAGGTGTCTTGCCCCCGGCCACGGTAAAGTTACTACGGTATGCATTCTTTAACACTTCGTGATCATAAGGACCAGTTGCATAGTCTTTCTTGAGTGCTCGTTGTTCTGCATCAGGGGCAGGATAAGGTGAGTCCAACAAGTCTTTATTTTCGTCTTCAATCTTGTTGTTTTCAATATTGAGACTGTCTTCATAGCCGTCTGTGTTCATCACAATGCGATTGGGATCCAGGCCCAACAACTGTGCCAGTTGTTTGATCTGTGGTTCAATGGCTGGATACTTGAATTCCACATCCACAATCTTCATGGGCTGATTGGGAAACGCTGGAAAATCAGGGATCACTCGACGAACTGGTGTGCTCTTGGCATCTGACATTTTGACAACGTCAAATTGAGCGCACTTGTCTCGAAGTTCTTTAAAAAAGCCATCAGGTACATCACCAACTACTTTGATACGGTAGTTGTATGTACGTTCGCTTTCGGCTAGGTATTTTGCAAATGGTTTCATATTCAGTATCCTGTTGTATATTTATTCTTTTTGTGCGTTTTGGCCTTTGCCAATGATGCGTTCCAGCAAATCGTTACGGCTCAAGACCACTCCGTGTGCTACCTGTGCGGCGGCTATGCCTTCGGGATCTTTGGCATCCAGGGCTTGCTGTTGTTGATCCAGGCGCATTTTCTTCATCTGCAGATCAATCATTTTGAGTTTCTTGTCCAGTTTGGCTGTTTTGGCTGTGATAGCATGGCCCAGCATGTTTGATGCTACTGAAAAGATTTCGCTGGCAAATCTTGAATCGACTTGAAAACCAAGATCCATTAAATCCTTGTAACTGCCAGTGGCCAAACCAGCAAGTTCATCCATTTCGGTGTCTGTGGCTTCAAGTCCACGCACAGCAGGCAACGCACCATCAACTTTGTCAATGGCGTCATCTAGTGCTTGTAGGGTTTGTCTATTGGTAGGAAGATCGGGCAGAGCGATGTCTACTTCTTCTGGAGTAGGTGGGAGATCAAAAAGGTCTTCAAGTTTGCGTGTCATGCCAATATTTAGTGGCTCACGCTCGACCGTTGTGAAACATGTCCTGTTCAGTAATAACTCTAAATGTGAGTCCGTTGCGTCGAGCCCATTTGGTCGCCGCGTCCCACTTACAGTAGTTGATGGCTACTATAGTGCGGTCTCGGCTGTTCATTTTTGACTCAATCACGCTTTGCTTTTTGGGTTTGATTTCAATCAGTTCGGCCCGCATTTGATTGTTTTTGGTACGGTATGTGATCAAAAAATCTGGGATATACTGTGTCATCTTGCCTGTGAGTGGATGACGATAAGGAATGGCAATGCTTTCGCTAGCCCATTGTAAAATATGATCGTTTGAGTCTAGGAATCGCATAAATGACAATTCCCAACCCGATCTGTAGCGGGGCTCACCGTTGCCCACATACTTGGCACGGTTGACCACAGTGTATGTGCCTTGTGCCCAGTGTGCCATTATTGTACTACGTTTCTAGCTGCGTAGTAGTTGGGTGCTACTGGTATGCCCACGCCCAACAACGTGGCGCGACTTCTAATGCTGTTGAGATAATAGGCCATGTTGATGTTGAGGTCCAGTTGCTCACCGCTGGCCTGAAATGTTTGCAACAGGGTCAACGGTGGGATATTTGTATCTTGTGCCACTCTAAACAAACTCACAGTGAAGTTGTCTGCGGCTTGTTTTGTGGTCATCACACTCTTGAAATAACTATTGACCACATCATAATCGCCCACAGGAATGTTCACATCATATTCATAGAATGTGTCAAACACTCGCACAGTTTGATCTATATTGTAATTGGTATAGTTAATGCTGGCCATATGCAATTAGTTAGTTGGGGGTGTGGGTGGAGTAGGATAATACATACCACTTGAGCGCCCAGGAATCTGACGCATGGCAGCCGGTACAGCACCTTTGACCACACTGGTGCCCAGGGCCACTGCTTCATTCACTGCAATACTCTTGAGATTTTTGTTTTTAAACGTATTGTAAGTTGTGCCGGCTTTTTGCACAGCACCAATGATGCCCAGTGGTCCACCACTTTGCAAATCTTCAATAATACCTCCAGCGGCATCCAACAAACCACCTTGCCCCATGAAGTTGGCGCGACTGCCAGGTCTTGAAATTGGACTTAGTGTTTGGTCGTAGTGAGAGGGATCAGCAAAGCCCTTGACATTTTGATCGGGTCTAGGTCGTCCCACTGCACCTGCATAGTATTTCACAGTTTCATAAGCAATGGTCATGGTGTTTTGCATGGTGCCAGCACCTTCGCTGTAGTTGTATTGGTCATGAGCCCAGTTAGTAATTAACGGATTGACCAATACATAAGTTGCTGTCTTGTGTTGGTCCATGCCCACAATCTGAATGTCAAGAAAAAACGGAGCCTTGCCACTCGGTCCAGATGTACCATCGTTGTAGGCTTCGCCAATGTATCCCCAATCGTTAACATTGCCCACACGTTCGTTGTTGTAAATGTCGCGAATATTGTACCCAAAGCCTGTGACTTTGTTGGCGCTTTCACCAAGACTGCCGTTGTTGCCGTTGGCTAATACTTCATTGTAACTTTGACTGGCATCTTTGTAATAGTAGTTGTAATAGGCATACCACATCTTGCGTACATTGTCGCCAGAGTCGTCGTGGAATGTGATTGTTACTGGATCATAATTGATCTTGGTTTGCACCACACGCTTGCGATTGTATTGATTGAGAGTTTCGTTGGCAATTGTGAACTTGGGTAGGTCCACAGTTTTGACCACATAACTTAATGACGAGTTGCCTGTGACTCCAAGATAACTGGCCAGGCCTGGAACACCTGCAAAGTTAAGAGTGAAACTAACGTGAAAAAGGAACTTGTACCGAGGTTTAAGTTCAAATGAGTTGGGAGTAAAAACTTTGCTTGCGTGAGTATAATCACGCAAGGCATTGACTTCAGTAAACCCTTGCCAGAATTGTTGACCAAATGTTGGCATTGCCTAGCCCTTAGGCGCCTAGGCCAACACCTGTTACTGAACCACCGATGGTACGTCCAAGTCCTGTGGCAATAGCGCCAATACCACCATCATTGACTGATGTCTTGACTTGTGCGGCGTTGTCATAAGCAATGTTTAAGTTGATTGTAACGCCTTCGTTGGTACCATAGTTGAGTTCACCGTAGTCAGCACCCTTCAAGTAGCAACCATACAATTCCCACTGTTCAAGAACTGTGGGTGTGTCTGCGCCATTGCCACCATCAAGAATTTGAATTGTGGTCATGAACTTGTAGTCAATACCGGCTGCGGCCGACGCTTGTTCCAAGAAGTCCAACTGCTTCTGCATTTGTTCACCAACCAGTGTCATGACACTTCCTGATGCGTCATCACGTACTGAGCATGCGATGTCAGCCCAGGTGTGACGTCCGGCCAACTTCAATGTTGAGTTGTAAATTGGTAATGCGATTTCTTCAAATGTTAGATTGGGTCTAGCCACGCTGACAACTTGTTTGGTCATTTCTGTGGTTTCGTTAGTTACCCCAAAATTTTGAAACAATACTCTAAATCTATATTTGAGTTTGGGCATCAACAGGCCCTGTGCGCTCGCGGATTGATCGCTTG
>Ga0214919_10001827_pt1 | contig 34213 bp, 27 predicted proteins | sample LL1503_MetaG_FD_177994 | JGI IMG/M metagenome (GOLD analysis project Ga0214919, IMG submission 177994) | Freshwater microbial communities from Lake Lanier, Atlanta, Georgia, United States - LL-1503 | ecosystem: Environmental > Aquatic > Freshwater > Lake | place: USA: Georgia | collected...
GCCACCATTTCCTGGGCTCTCATACTTTTCTTGCAACCAACCAAAGAGAATCATTGAGGCGTTCACACCAAAGATTGAAATAATGGCAGCAAGATCACTCACACCAACTATCTGTGAAATCAAGACAATCATTACTGATGAGCTGATGCTGTATTCAACCCAACGGAAATAGTTACGCTGCGCAGCAATTCCTGCGCTATAGCGGCCAAAATACTGGGGTGATGCAACAAGAAAGTGAAAGAAAGCAGAGAGTCCTAGAAAAATTGCAACTGCTAATCCCACTGGGGTATTAAATAAGGTGACCGCTTCGGCAAAGGTGCTTCCTGGTGGGCCCGACATATAACGGGCAACGATGGGAAGTGAGAAATCATTGGCAAGGGCTAGAACTACAAGCATCTGGGCTAAGTGGAAAAGACCAGCGATGAGGTTGTAGCGACGAAGTGTGGATGAAGTGATCTCTTTGCTCATGAGGACATAGTGCCAGTTACCATTAACGTTCTTGGGTATTCTTGGCATGTGGCTACAAAAGATCCCTCTCGTGAGGCGCATTTTCCTGCCATTGAAAAAAAGTATGGCCACACAATGTCCTATTGGTTCTCTTTAATGAAGGATTTAGCTGATGAGAAATACCCAGCTCAGATCGCATACCTTCGTGAAAACCATGGATTTAGCCAAGCTCATGCCAACGCCTTGGTGATGTATGCCAGAGGATCACTTTCTGCCAGAAGGTTTAATACTCCTACACAGTTCTATCAATCAGTAGGTAAAGATCAAGCCAAAACCATGCGCGCAATCTTTAAAGTAATCACAACCAAATACCCACAGGCAGAGCTAGTCATCGCGTGGAATCAACCCATGATGAAAATTGATGGCCATTATGTCTTTGGTGCAAGTGCTTCCAGCAAACACATCCTCATCTCGCCATGGAGCGCCGATGTCATTGCTTCCTTTGCCCACAAGATGGCAGATCTTGTTGTGAAGAAAAAGACGATTGGTGTGCCCAACGATTGGGAGGTTGATACTCAGTTGATTCTGGCCATGGTTAAGGCCAGGTTGGCGGAGTGTAAATAGCTCTACTTTTTGATTGAGGCTAGTTTTTCTTCTACTTCGGGATATTGCGGCTCATCTACCAAAATCTTTTCTAGATCTTTTACTGCCATAGCTTTCTTACCCATGCGTGCATAGGTCTCTGCGCGCTCAAAGAGAGCACGGTGTAACAGGGCCTCACTTCGATCTTTGCGCGCAAGAGAGCGCTTAAAGCACTCAACGGCGGCATCATTGAGAGATTTTTCCCGAAAGGCGATGCCACGCAAGATAAGCAACATAGCTGTGGCATCATCTTCATTATCAATATCTTCTGTGGTCTCAATAGCCTCATCATATTTTTTAGTGATGAGCTCAATATCTGCAATAGATATAGCTACTAATTGGTCAGGGATCATTTCATCTAGAACAGCTAGAGCCTGATCATATTTCTGCTCACTTTGAAGCACTTCTGTATATATAAAACCTAGGGTTTGCGCGTTATAGATCTCATTAGTGGAGATTCCTCGTGTGATTTGAGCAGAGGGTGTAATACCTTTGAAATACTTTGATACAAATTGGTCATTAAAGACCGATGCTCTATTACTCCAGAGGTGCTGACCTAATGTAAGTGCATCAATTTTAGTTTTATCATCAGTAACACCATGGAGAAAAGTAATCAGATCTGCTGCAGAGGCAAGGGAAGGATGTTTTGCCTTTAAGGCGGCAGCCTTTTCAACTACTTCTACCGGAGTGTCCTTACTATCTGAGTTATAGATATCTAGAAGAAAGGCATTGAGATCCCTCTCCACTTTTCGTGCAAAGAGCCCGGGTGCGGGTGGTCCTGAATCTTCTTGGCTCATCATCTCTTGTGCACTTGATCTAGATGTGCGCCTTCCACTACTGAGAACTTCAACGCTAGAGATTCCAGTGCCAGGAATTCCAGCAGAGATGGTGCGACGACCTTTTGAATTCATTGTGTAGTGAGCACCTCTCACACCCAGGGATAGACCAATTGAATCCTTATTAAAGTTCAACCGAACTCCAGGAATGATTTTTAATGATCGGCGAAAGCGAAGGCTCATGCAAGAAATGTAACGCAGAGTAGTGACATAAAAGTTGCCCCACGCCTAGAACGTGAGGCCACTGATAGACGGAATGTTCGACGGGAATCGAAGCCGCACCCAGCAGTTGGTAAAACTTCTTATGCTGGCGTTACACCACAGATACCCGCGTGCGAATGATGTGGGGCGATTAAATTGCTGATTCATCAAAGTTAAATCTCTGTGAAAAACAGCAATGGCCCTGATTTCTCAAGGCCATCGCTGTCGAACATTCCACGGCAAAATGACTTTGTCCTTCCGAGTTACCAGCTCGATCACTTCACCATTTTCTTGCATAGCAAGACATGGGATATTAAAGCAGTGATTCAAGTGACGCAAAGTAGTAAGTAGTGAAAACCTATTAATTCCCACTTGCTACATAATCACGCAAAGCTGTTCGTTCACTATCGATTTCATTGACATAGTTCTTCACGACATCTCCGATGGAGACAATGGAGAGTAATTCCCCTTGGCCATCAACTACGGGCACGTGGCGGATGCGCAGCTCTGTCATCATGATCATGAGCTCTGACACGGTGGAATCTGCACTGCAGGTGTGTACGTCGGCAGTCATGATATCTCGCACATGCATAGTAACTAATTGATCGAGCTTGCCTGGCATTGCTCTGACAACATCTCGTTCAGAGACGATGCCATCTATTTTTTTGCCATCACTAGAGACAACAAGGGCTCCTACATGGTGGGTATTTAAAGAGGCGACTAAATCATGAATACTGGCGTTTGCTGAAATAGTCTCAACGCGCTTGCCTGAAATGATGCTACTGATCCTCACGGCTCACCTGCCTTCTACTCGTTATGGAGATAGTGGCACTTGCCACCCCTTCAAGGCAAGAGTGCTGCACCTGTGAATATCTCCCGAACTGCTGGTGAATCTGACGGAGATGGGCGCTAAGTTATCTCCTGTGAAGAAGGTAATCTCCATATTCCTTGCCCTACTTGTTATGGCACCAGCCTCTGCCATGGGCTCTGGAGATAAGTTCTCAGATTCTCAAACTGGACTTACATACTCTGTGTATAAACCAAGTAATACTCTGGGATTAAAAGCAACTAAGTTTTCACTTCTGACCTGCCAACCAGGTGAAGAAGAATGGATTTTTGTTCAATACGGCGGAACTATGCGCTACCTGCAAATCATGCAAACTATGGCTGGCGTTCAATGCTCAGATCCTGGATTATCTAAATATCTCAAAACAGTTGTAGTCAATGGAATCAAAGCTAAGGTCTATGCCTACTGTGATCCCACTCAAATTTCAGCAGCTGCATTTAAAAGATGTGGAACTGAAGATATTGCACGTGTGGGTGGATATTTACTCTATACAACAAAAGCTATCAAGCCATATAGCGCCACTGAGATTCAAGTCCAAGGTTTTGGTGGAATTACCTATGCCCAGTTGGTGGCTGTGGCAAAAGGCTTAAAGACAGTCACAGCTAGTGGCAAACCTGTGGCAAGAGCTCTTCCACCAGTAATGATTGATCCCATAACGACAACCGATGTTTCGGTGCGGGTGGGCAATTCAATAGTCTTAACTGTTACAGATCCTGCTAAATGGAGCGCTCAGGTTCTGCCTGATGGAGTTGTCGCCTTCATCCCAGGTGGTGACCAAGGTGGATACACCACTAATCCAGCATTTAAAGCTCTGGCAGCTGGTGCAACTACGGTCAAAGTAGTTAATTCAGATAATCCAACAAAGGTGTATCAGATTGAGATTATTGTTAACCAATAGTTGAAAGAGCGTTATGTAATGAGTTCGATTAGGCTATGAACATGTATCGACTGCGTTTATTCATCACCACGCTCTTGGTGGGTGTTCTAGTTATCTTTGGATTACAGGCATTTGCAGCCTCGAGCACAGTTAAAGCAGGAGCAACTTGTTCTAAAGTTGGCTCTACTGCTGTTGTTAAAACTTTGAAATACACATGTATTAAAAACGGTAAGAAATTAATCTGGTCACAAGGTCAAATAACAAAAACTGCAGGCCAGGATCTTTCCCTTGTCACTCCACCATATGTACCTGTCCCACCTACTGGTGGAACAGATGAGTACCGATGCTTTTTACTAGATCCCAAGTTTACAAAAGAGACATTCGTACAATCGGTAAGCATCACTCCGGATAACATGATGGTCTCACATCATGGCATTTTGTATCGAGTATCTGCAGCGCAAGTGCAGGCAACAAAATCCTTGGATGAACAGAGTGCACTTGCGGGTTGGTCGTGTTTTGGAGATACCGGAATTCCTGGTGCAACGGCCTTTTCACCAGCATCACCCTCTAGCTGGATTTCTTTTTGGGCACCTGGCGGAAACTTTAAGAGCTATCCACAAGGTACTGGTATGAAGTTTGCACAAGGTGATCAATTCATTCTGCAATCTCATTTCATGGTGATGCCTGGTCATACTGATTCAGAAAATCGTGCATCGATGAGCGTTGCACTAACCTATGCCAACTCAACGGTTGCAGATTTGAAAACTATGCTGGTAGCAGCTCCTATTGAAGTTGCATGTGGACCAAATGAAACCGGCCCGTTGTGTGTTCGTGCAAATGCCTTAGCAAATCTTGCACAGCGAACAAGTGATAAAGCTGCGCTACAGGAGACTGGGTTATTGCTTGTGTGCGGGCAGAGCCTTAATCCAACGCCTAGTCCAATCTCAGAGTGCACACAGCGCATCAACTCCCCCATCACAATCTATGGCGCTACTCCACATATGCATCAGCTAGGTAAAAACATCACGATTGTTTATACCAATGGATCCACGGGTGCCAGAACTGAGATTTCTTCTCGTCCACTATGGAATTTTGATGATCAACGAACTGATTGGCTGCCGCAACCAATCTCTGCCAAGGCTGGAGACAGCATAAGCGTACGATGTAGTTTTGATGTTAGCTTGCGCTCACAGTTGCCACTCTATAAAAACCTGACTCCTAATTACATAGTGTGGGGTGAAGGCACTCGTGATGAGATGTGTCTAGGTATTGTTAACTACACAAATTAGAATCGCAGCGATGAGCAATAAAAGTGCAATCAGAGCCGAAGGTATGACCCCCATTCTTTGAGGTAATCCCCCAATATTGCTCTCCTTATCTTGATGTATATCCTTTAATACATTCAAGAAATGAAATCCCACACCTAACAATGATCCACCAGCTAACACCCACAGGGGTGGTGTGCGATCAACTGCAAAATAAATCGATGCTGGTAGAGCCGCACATGCCACTGCATAGGCAAGTGGTGAAAGAGGAGAGAATTTAAAGTAGAAGTTGTATGCAATTCCACATCCCACACCTAACAAATACACACTTCCACCCTTTAACCCCAGGGGGCCAATCAGATTCGCAATCACTGCAATAGGAATGAATATAAAAGTTGTTCTACGTAAGGTTTCTGGCGTGATTGTGCCTGCAACTAAAGGCTTATTAGTTCGATTGTGTTTTACATCATCGTCGAAGTCATAGAGATCATTACTCCAACCAATGATCAATTGACCCAGAAAGACCGTGAAAGCAATGACATATGCCGGACCTTCCCACCAAAGGCGCGTGGCTAAAACAAAGGAGATGAGCGTAATAAGCATGGTTGGCCCAAAGTGAGCCGCTTTCAGGTAGGCGCGAATCTTTAACAATCGCACGATGTATCAACGGCTTCGGATGGTGCAACATCCATCGCAGGACTTCTCTTAAAGAATCCAGATGGCTTTAAGTGAAAGCCTGTGCGCTCCACTGGCATGACTGGCCAATCTTCTGTGCGAGGAATGTGATTCGTTCCAAATACATGCCAGAGAACAACGTCAGTGTTTTCAATAGAGCGATCATTTTTTGTCCACTCAGGTAGACCTGCGCCACCTTCATGCTGGAATGGATAATCTCCTGCTGGATAGCGCTCTGATTCTGTATTTGGTGTGACCCACACATGGCTATACATAAAGCCCGCTCGCTTTCCTAGCACTGAATCTTTGTGAGCAAGTGGATAGGTGGTGTGACCAGGGATGAGTTTGTAGCCAATTGAATGGCCCACATGATTTTTCTTATTCGGATTAATCACTTTCCAAAAACGAGACTTAATTGGGTCAATTAAACGCTGAGCTGCGCTCTCACTCTTAAGGACAGTCTCGCGTGTTTCATATGCCCCACCATAAGGATTCTTCTCCCCCACAGGGTGAGCAAAAGATTCAATTTCAACAACTGAGTTGTTCACACCATCGATCTCTAAATCCATACGAGCACACAAAATATGTTGGTGATATGGAGCCCACAAACCTGGTTCTAACTCTGTAGCCGATGGGTGATGCGCCCCTGGCTTATCGGCCAAAGTTAAAACGATTCCCGTCAGCTTTGCTTCAAACTCAATTGATCCATCTTGATAGAAATACCAGAAGTAGCCGTATTCATAGTTATTGACTGTAACAATGGATGAGGCAACAAATCGGCGACCACGGCGCACTTCTGTGTGGCCATCAACGTCCACGTGCTTCCAGAGAATTCCAAAGTCTTCTTCATGCATACAAATTGCGTTCTTTATCGTGCGCACTGTGCCATCACCCTCAGTGACAGCTGCATCCAAATACACAATTTCGCCTAGGCAGTCACAGCCTAAAGTTAAGGAGTTAGTGAAGTTACCTAAACCAAACTCTCCAGTGTCAAAGGCGTTTTTGCGATAAGCACCCTGTGCTGGATCACCGTAGGGAATAACTAGCTCTGCGATAGATAGGCGGTGAGCAATCTTTCGGGGTGTGCCCTCATCCGTAAAATTCACATCATGGATGACTAAGCCTTCTCGCTGATCAAAGCCAATGCGAAATGACCAACGCTCCCATGTGATTTTCCACCCGTGCACATCAAATGAAGGACCATCTGGTTGGCCAATCGTGAGCTCTTTTAGTTTTACATCGCCCCCAGTTTGAGATTGGCGATATGGCCCAGGTGTCGCTGGAATCGGCACATCAGCGTTATCTTCAAGGCCCACAACTTCTTCGGCGTCGATATCAACGATTGCATGCAGACCATGAATGGGGTGAGCATAAAAGTTGGCATACGGTGTTGGCTGGTGCCACATCGGTGTCCAGATTAATCTGCGACCATCATCTAGATGCGCAGGTATATGTGCACCAATGGGCCAGGTCTCCATATGAACAGTTGTGATGTCATTAATTCCACGGCGAGCAAGAGCCTCTTGAACAGATTTATCTTTGCGCACAACATCTAGCGCAATAGTTGATTCAACAACGCTCACCGGAGATTTAGCTCCAGGAATTTCTACAAACTCTTTTGCAACACCATCGATTGTAATGAGGCCTTCACTGACAACTGCCCTTTTGCGATCCCAGATTGTTACGCGTGCCGTGCGATCGAGTTTTACACCAGATGCTAACTCTGCCTTTGTTGGCTCATGCAGTTGCAACATTGCAAAGAGATGATGGTCTTGAAGATTCCACGCTTTTCTAGAGTGAGCAACGATTAACTCTTGCTCACTATGGCTGAGCGGATCTAGCGGGTGCTGGAATGACATTGGGTGAGTATACGTGTGCTTAATTAACTTGGTAAGTACTGCTTAGCATGACCGCCGCGAGCAAAAGCTAGAAGAGTGACATTAAATTCTGCTGCTAAATCAACTGCTAACGATGTTGGAGCACTGACCCCTACTAATGCAGAAATACCTGCACATACCGCCTTTTGTACTAACTCATACCCAACACGGCCAGAGACAACCAAGGTCCAATCAGCCAACGGCAACTTCTTATCCATCAGGGCTGCACCAATTACTTTATCGACTGCGTTATGACGTCCCACATCTTCACGTACCCACACTGCAACACCTTCTGGATTAACTAATGCTGCCGCATGTAATCCACCTGTTTTTTCAAAGATCTTTTGACGACCATCTAGGAGTTCCACCATCTGGGCTAACTCTTGGATGCTGTGTTTGGCGCTCTCTACCCTCTTAACACCACGCTTGTGTAAATCGCTAATACTTGTTGAACCACACACGCCACAGGCAGATGTAATGGTAAAACGTCGCTCAAGGATGCGAACTGCTTCTTCTGCGTTCTCTGCCACCTCTGCAATAACGACATTGGCACGCTGGCGCAGTGAGAGTGATTTATCAGCACACACCTTTACTGAAATTAACTCATCAGCAGATTGAAGAAAACCTTCTCCCCACAAAAAACCTGCAGCAAGTTCTAGGTCAGCACCTGGTGTGCGCATGGTGATGCCCAATTGATCTTCATTTGTACCCCGCTTCATTCGAATCTCAAGGGGCTCTTCAACAACAACTGAATCTGACGACGTGGCATTGCTATCAGTTGCTTGAACCTTTACCCGCGCAACAGATGATGGCGCGAGCTCATCACTTGGCATGGCGATAGAACTCGATGTTTTCAGCAGGCAATGGAGTTTTGCCTAAGATTAAATCTGCTGCCTTTTCTGCAACCATCATTACTGGTGCATAGATATTGCCATTAGTTACATATGGGAATACGGATGCATCACACACGCGAAGTCCCTCAACACCATGGACTTTCATTGTCTGCGGATCAACGACAGACATAGCATCGGTGCCCATCTTGGCTGTGCAGGATGGGTGCAGCGCAGTCTCGGCATCTTTTCTGACCCACTCTAAAATCTCCTCATCCGTAGTAACAGATGAACCAGGGGATGATTCACCGGCATTGAAATCATTCATCGCTGGCTGAGTCAAAATGTTTCGCGCAGTTTTAACTGCCTCAATCCATTCACGACGATCTTGATCGGTAGAGAGATAATTAAATTGAATGGCTGGTTTTTCAAAAGGATCTGTGCTCTTGATCTTGAGCCAACCGCGAGCATCTGAATACATAGGCCCCACATGGACTTGATAGCCATGACCACGAGTATCGCCCGTGCCGTCATAGCGAATGGCAAGGGGTAGGAAGTGAAACATTAAGTTGGGATAGGCAACATCTTCATTACTTCGTGTAAAGCCGCCAGCTTCAAATTGGTTGGTAGCGCCAGGGCCTTTCCTAAAGAATAACCATGCCGCGCCGATGAATGGACGACGCCAGAACTGCGTAATGGGTTGTTGTGTGACAGGTTGCTTACACTTGTATTGAACATAGACCTCAAGGTGATCTTGCAGATTTGCACCCACTCCTGGCAGATCCTTTACAACTGTAATGCCCAGTTTTTCTAGATCTTCCTTTTTACCAACACCTGAGAGTTGCAGGATCTGCGGAGTGTTAATAGAGCCACCAGATAAAACAACTTCACGTGAAGTAAAAACATGCTTCTTGCCGCGGATAACTACTTCAACACCGGTGGCAGTTGTGCCATCAAATAAAACCTTGGTTACATGTGCATGGGTTTTAACGGTCAAGTTTTTGCGCTTGATTACTGGATATAAGTAAGCACGAGCAGCACTTAACCTGCGACCACGGTAGACGTTGCGATCAAAGGCGGCAAAGCCTTCCTGGCGATAACCATTGACATCATCGGTGCGTGGATAGCCTGCTTGCTCAGTTGCTTTAAAGAATGCGGCAAAGAGTGGTCCCTTACTTGGTCCGCGCTCTAGTTTAAGTGGGCCATCATCTCCACGAAATGGAGACTTAGGATCTGCTAAACAGTTCTCCATCTTTTTAAAATATGGCAAGCAGTGGGCATAATCCCAATTAGCCATTCCTTCATCTTTAGACCAGCGCTCATAATCCATGGCATTGCCGCGCTGCCAAATCTGTCCATTGATGGAGGAAGATCCACCTAATACTTTGCCGCGTGCGTGATAAATGCGGCGATTATTCATATAAGGTTCTGGCTCTGATTCATACATCCAGTCGTAGTACTTACTTCCGATGGGAAAAGCTAACGCTGCTGGCATATGAATAAAGACATCCCAGATCCAGTCACGACGTCCGGCTTCAAGAACTAGAACTTTGTGGTTGGGATTCTCACTTAATCGATTAGCTAATGCGCAGCCCGCTGAGCCCCCACCAACGATGATGTAGTCATAGTGCGCGCTCATGGCAAGAAGTCTACTAATAAAACAAGGCCCTTACTTAGTGATTTCCACCAAGTAAGGGCCTTGCGCTTTAGAGTATTTTTCTTACTTACCTAGCCATGAATTAACAGTGGCAGTGTTAGCAGCAATCCACTTCTTAGCTGCTTCTTCTGCTGTCATTCCGCTTTCAAGGTCGGCAGCAACACCGTTTTGATCAGCATTAGTCCACTTAAAGTTCTTAACAAGTGAAGTAAATGGATTATTAGCATCGTTGAGCTTCTTTGAGATCAACTTGATGAGAGGTGTTGATGGGTAGTCGGTTAGACCACTTGCTTCCTCTGGCTTACTCCAGTCATTAGCAGGGAACTTAACGCGAGCTGCTTCTAGTGTTGGAAGCTTTGAGTGAAGTGTCCAAGGCTGCCATGCATAACCAATGAATGGTGTCTTGTTCTTTTCTGCATTCAAGAAGCCATCAACAAGAGCTGCTTCTGAACCTGAGAAGATAACTTTGAAGTTCAACTTGTTAGCAGCAACCATCTTTTCACCGATAGTTGTGTAACCAGCAGGGCCTTCAAACCAAGCACCCTTGCCACCTGAGTCTGCAGTCTTAAATAGAGATGCATACTTGTTCAAGTTCTTTGAGTCTGTGATGTCTGGATACTTTTCAACCATCCAGGGAGCGACATACATACCGATAATTCCAATGTTTCCGTTTTCGCCAGCTTCAACTACCGCACCGCGATCAGTCCAATCCTTCCAACGTCCGCCGCCCCAATCTTCAATTATTACATCGATTGTTCCAGCTTCCATTGCATCATAAGTAGTTGGGCCCTCATCTAGAGTTGTCTGAGTGATTGTGCAACCCAATTCTTGCTTTGCTACTTCTGTAACTACTTGAGCTGAAGCTGTGTAACCGCCCCATGCGTGCATTGCAATTGCCCAAGAACCACAGTCTCCTGAGGCTCCGCCTGCAGAATCGTTAACGCTCTTGCTGCACCCTGAAAGTACAAGTGCTGCTGCAATTGCGACAGTAACGATTGCCGAGCGGCGACCGAATAGTGATTTCATTAACCCTCCTAAAGAGTCATAAGTTTTGCCCATAGCCTAGGACGAGTGTGGGCTCAGTACTAGCACTACAAGGGGCTATTTCGAAGGAATTTATGAGGAACGGCGAGCACCGGCCTGCATAATCCGGTCAAAAATAACTCCTAGCAACAAAATCGCTGCGCCTGCAATAAGTCCCTTGCCTTGCAGCTCTGGCTTGGAGTTGCCAACGATAACTAAGTATCCAAGACCACCAGCACCAACGAATCCACCAATGACAACTACTGCCAAAACATAGATCAAGCCTTGGTTAGTTGCCAGCAAAATTGTTTTCTTTGCCGCAGGCAGCTGCACTTTAGTGATGATTTGGCGAGTTGTTGATCCTGCGGCAGTCGCGGCTTCAACGAGTGAGTGTGGCACCGCGCGGATTCCCTCACACACAATCTTCACAACAACTGGAATTGCATAGACGATACCTGTGGCTATGGCTGTAAAACGTGTTGGGCCAAATAAACCCAACATCGGAACCAAATAAACAAATGCTGGAAGTGTTTGTCCTGCATCAAGAAATGGACGCAGCACACGTTCAGCTCGATCACTGCGCCCAGTCCAAATACCAAGTGCAATTCCAACAATCATGGTGAGCAAACACCCAACAATTGTTTGTGTGAGAGTGAGCATCGCTTCATACCAAAGACCAGATAAAACAATGGCCATTGCTAAAACAAATGCCAAAATCGCAATTCGGGTTCCACCAATAATGAGGGCAAGAGCAATAATCATTGCAACTGTTACATACCAAGGCGAGGCTGATAACTGGGATTCCAGTGGATTGAGAATCGAATATGAGATTAAATCTTTAAATCCAACTGTAAATATCTTGAGGTTTTCTAGGATCCATGCTGTTGCATTGTTAGTAACTTTTGCAACTTGAGGGGCAATGCTTACTTCTTTTGGCCAAACTGCTGCCCACAGCATTGTGCGAGAGAGAAAGACTGACACAACGGCAAGTAAAGCGCTCCCAATAAGCGTGATTCGCTTGAGTTTAATCTGCTTTTCGGTGGGTGGGATAAATGAATCTTGGCGCTTGGCTGCAGCACTAGTACTACGATCGAGCAAAATAGCTAAGAAAACCACTGCAAAACCAGCCACAAATCCTTGCCCAACGTTTCGAATAATTAACGCCTCAATAACTGGTTTGCCCAGTCCAGGGGCTCCAATGAGTGCAGCAACTACAACGAAGGAAACTGCAGCCATAACAGTTTGATTAATACCTAAAACAATCATCTGTTTGGCCATCGGGATTTGAACTTTTGTCAGAGTCTGCTTTTGAGTCGAGCCCATAGACTGAGCAGCCTCTACCGGTGATTGATTCAAGTTTCTAATTGCATGGCTAGTAATGCGAATGGCAATCGGAATGGAATAAATCATTGTTGCGATGGTGGCCGAGGCCGCACCGATCATAAAGACAAGTGCAATAGGTGCCATATATACAAGAGTCGGCAAAATCTGTGCTAAATCTAAAAAGGGGGTCAGGATTTTAAGTACTCGATCAGATAATCCTGCCCAAATGCCTAGCGGAATTCCGATTGCTAATGAAAGTAGAACAGCTGCCAAAGTCATTGCAATGGAGTCCATCGTGAACTGCCACATTCCCAAAGCACCGCATGCAAGTAGGAGTGAGACCGACAGCAACGCAGTTCGCCACTGACTTGTTGCATAAACAGCAAATGCAATGATTCCTACTACACCAAGCCAACCAATGACTGGAATAACTGAGTTAGGTGCTGGGACTGCTATGAGATTTCTAATGAGTTGAACAAAACCATCAATCACCCCGCGAATCGGGTTAAAAAAGTAGATAAAGGCTGGACTTTCAGTTCTATTGCCTCGAAGATCAAGCGCCTTTTGACCAACAAAACTAGTAAAGGATGTATTTTCATAGGTGTCTAATTGCAAAGTATTTTTACCATGGAGCAATCGCCCCAGCAGAATCCAGATTGTTACTGAGCCTAAGAGTAGATAGGACTTACGAACCTTCATTAAGCCCCACCAGAAATTAACCGCAAAACATCCTCGCTAGAAACAATTCCAAGGGCAGCGCCATTGTCATTGACCCGTACTGGTTTATGGGATTTCAAAATTACTTGGGCCGCTTCGCGAATGATGGTATTGGCGGCAAGTTCTGGACCATCTGTGTCTTCTCCTGGCTTTGCTTTTCTTGCTAAATGCTTCAAAGTCAGAACGTGCGACTTAGCTATATCGCGCACAAAATTAGCCACGTATTCATCTGCAGGATGAGCTACTAAATCCTCAGGTGTTCCAATTTGGACGATGGCGCCATCTCGCATGATTGCAATACGATCACCCACTTTTACTGCCTCGGATAAATCGTGAGTTATAAAAATCATTGTCTTGCCAAGTTCATGGTGCAAACGGATGACTTCTTGCTGCATATCGCGGCGAATAAGCGGGTCAAGTGCTGAGAAAGGTTCATCTAAGAAGAGAACGTGTGGGTCTACTGCCAATGCACGTGCTAAACCAACGCGTTGTTGCATGCCACCAGAGAGTTGTTCTGGATATGCGTGCGAATAGCCTTGCAAACCAACGAGTTCAATTACTTCATTAGCGCGCTTATGTCGATCAGCTTTGTTAATGCCATTAATTTCAAGAGAGTAAGCAATATTGTCAATAACATTGCGGTGTGGCAATAAACCAAAGTGCTGAAAGACCATGGAGAATCGAGTCTTGCGAAGTTCGCGCAGGCGGGCGTTATCAACTTTTAAAATATCTTCGCCTTCAAAAGTCATAGAGCCTTGCGTTGGTTCAATCAATCGAGTCATACAGCGCACAAGAGTTGATTTACCTGATCCTGATAGACCCATCACTACGAAGACTTCACCTGGTGCAACATCGAAGCAAACATCGCGAACGGCAATGGTATTTCCGGTTTGTGCGCGAAGCTCTGAACGAGACAGGTTTACAAGTGGAGAGCCAACTACCTTGTCAGCATTGGCGCCAAATACTTTCCAAAGATTCTTAACAGAAATCATGGGTGCGCCAGAAACCATTTATCCTTCTCCCCGATCTAAAAACCAGCCAGATTTACTAGGAGCATTGTTAATCCAAATGTGTTTGATTTCAAGGTATTCGCCCAATCCATGCTCGCCTAATTCACGGCCTATGCCCGATTGCTTGTATCCGCCCCATTCAGCAGCTGGCTTATAGGGTCCAAAGTCATTGACCCAGATTGTTCCGTGGCGAAGTGCGCTAGCCACTCGAGCAGCTTTGTCTGCATCCTTTGACCACAGCCCACCTGAGAGACCAAATGGTGTGTCATTAGCAATAGCAATTGCCTCTTTCTCGTTATCAAAGACTTCCACTGTCATGACAGGACCAAAAGATTCTTCTTGAACACACGACATCTGCGTAGTGCAGTTATCTAGAACTGTTGGCAAGAAATACCAACCCTTTGCATGCTCGCTTTTTTCACTGCGCTTACCACCGACTAATAATCTGGCACCTTCAGCAATTCCCTTTTCAACATATGTAGTAACACTTTCTAAATGTGACTTACTAATAAGTGGTCCGGTCTCAGCGCTTAAATCATCCGGCCCACCCAGACGAATCTGAGCCGCTCTGCGCACAATCTCTTTAACGACGCGATCATGAATGGAGCGCTCAACAATTAAACGTGTTCCGGCAGAACAGACTTGGCCTGAGTGCAAAAACGCGGCCGTTACTGCGTTATCGATTGCTGCATCAATATCTGCATCAGCAAAAATAATATGTGGATTCTTTCCACCTAGCTCAAGGGCCAAGCGCTTCACCGTTGCAACTGCCGCCTTCATGATTGTTTGACCAGTGGTGAGGCCGCCAGTGAAGGAAACCATGTCAACGCGTGGATCATTAATGAGATGGTGACCAACGACAGATCCTGGACCTAGAACTAAGTTTGCAACGCCTTTTGGTGTGCCAGCCTCTTCTATGGCTTGCATAAGTGCAATGGCAGATTGTGGAGTGAGTTCAGATGGTTTAACAATGAAAGAACAGCCAGCAACTAAGGCAGGTGCAACTTTCCATGCAATTTGTAGCAGCGGATAGTTCCACGGACCAATGAGAGAGCACACACCCAGAGGTTCATGAACGATGCGGCTATTCACGTGAGAAATTCCCACATCTACAACGCGATCATGTTGTTTTAAACCAAGGGCTGCAAAGTGGCGGAATGTAGCGATGACATCAGCGATGTCATATTCGGCTTCAATGATGCGTTTTCCAGTGTCATCACTTTCTTTTTTAGCAATTGCTCTTAAATCACGTTCAAGAATGTCGGCAATCTTTGCAACTAATGCACTGCGCTGCTCAAAGCTCCAAGAAGTAAAGATTCCTGAATCAAAAGATGTGCGGGCAGCAGTAATGGCATCTAGAACGTCATCTTGTGTGGCTTGTGAAACAGTTGCAACAACACTTTGATCATGTGGGCTATGCACATCGTGTGCCCCACCATCAGATGCGCTTTTCCAAGCACCATCGATATAGAGCGTTGCGACCATTTCCTTAATCTAGTTGGCTCTTGCGCTTTGCCACAAACTCATCGAGTTCTTGTTTCATACGTGGATCCATCTCGGGTTGCACATACTCGTCAAGTTTTTTCAAATAAATCTCTGCAGCACGTGCCTTGGTGTCCTTAGCGCCAAGTCGCATCCAACGCTCATAGTTATCGCTATTTGTTAAAAATGGGCGGTAGAAACAGTCACGGAATCGCTCCATGGTGTGGGCTGCTCCTAGGAAGTGACCGCCATGGCCGACTTCAACGTGAGCATCGAAGGCTAAGGATTCGACGCTAAATTCAAGCGGAGTGAACTCAGTCATCAGAGATTGAAGGATTTCAATATCAACTACGAACTTCTCGTAGCATGAAACAAGACCGCCCTCTAACCAGCCAGCTGTGTGCATGACCCAGTTAGTTCCAGAGAGGAAAGTTGGCATCATCGTCATCATTGTTTGATACGCAGATTGAGCATCCACTGTTTGAGATGAGTTCAAGCCACCGCCGCCACGGAAAGGAAGGTTAAAGCTGCGCGCAATCTGACCAGTACACAGCAGGCCGATACCTGACTCAGGGGTACCAAATTGAGGTGAACCTGATTGCATATCAATGTTTGAAAGAAATGAGCCAAAGACAATTGGACATCCTGGGTTAAGAGTTTGAGCAAGTGCAATTCCGGTTAGAGCTTCAGCAATTTGCTGCGCAAGTGTTGCTGGAATTGTTACCGGGCTCATAGCACCCATCAAAAGGAAGGGAGTAACTACAACGGGTTGACCTGCAAGAACATATTCACGCAATGAATCCAGCATGCGATCATCCCAGCGAAGAGGTGAGTTGCAGTTCACAAGAGAAATCAACGCTGGTGTTTCTTCGATTGCTGTGCGACCACCATGAATAATCTCAGCCATTGCAATGACATCTTTTGCATTCTGCGCCGTTACAACGTTACCCATAAAGAACTTATCGGTCAGAGTCGCCGCCGCATATGCCATATCTAAGTGACGTGAATCAAGTGAGAGATCATTCGGCTCACAGACAACTCCGCCAACGCTATCGAGGGCGTCATAGCTTTGAGCTAACTTACAAAAATTCTCATAATCTTTAAAAGTCGCATCACGACGAACATCGCCTTCACGAACAAATGGTGGGCCATACACACCACCAAAGACCATGGAGTCTCCACCGATGTGAACATTGTTCTTGGGATTTCGTGCACGCAAGTTGAACTCACTTGGCGCTTTAGCAACTTGCTTCAAGATCCATTCAGGATCAAATTTCACGTTATCGCCTTCTACAGTCTGGCCGTTTTCGCGCAAGAGATCGATTGCCCAAGGGCTCATGAACTCGATACCTATTTCAGAGACAATGCGTTTCCAACCCAGGGTCAGCGTCGCCATCGATTCTTGGCTCAAGATTTCATAGCGGGGCATCTTGTTAATAAAACTCACGGTTAATTCCTTACCTTGTGTAGTAGTTCGATAGTAATAGCGTGGTGGCGCTATTGACCTTGAACACGCACGAGAATACTCTTAAGTTATGGAACTATGGTTCCATATAGTGAAACCTTCTAAGGGGGTGTGAGATGGCCGAACTCCAAAGCGGCACGCAAGCAATCGATCGCGCATCTGCACTTTTAATTCACATTTTGGAATCTGAGTCACCTCCACTTTTTACCGAACTTGCCCGCATTTATGGATTGCCGAAAAGCACCACCTCTCGAATCTTGAGTGCACTTGAGCGCCAAGGATTATTACTGCGCGATCGCAACGGTGCCTATATCGCAGGGTCAGTTCTCACACAATTTGCACGTGGGCAAAACCACGACTCGATTCTGGTTGCGCGTATGCACTCAATTTTGGAAGTTCTAGCTAATAGAACTGGTGAGACAGCTAACTTGGCAGTTCCTGGCAATGGTGACCTTAAGCTCATTGATCAAGTAGATGGACAATACCTCTTATCTGCAACTAATTGGATTGGAAAATCTGTTCCTTATCACGCATCAGCACTTGGAAAAGTGCTCCTTGCCTATGCAGCTGTGACTATTCCTGCAGGACGCTTAGAAAAGCGCACATCAAAGACGATTACATCTCGCACCAAGCTTCTAGAAGAGTTAGAGGTTGTGCGCAAAAAAGGTTACGCCCTCATCATTGATGAGTTGGAAGAAGGTTTAGTAGCGGTAGCAGCACCAATTCGCGAGCACGATGGCCGTGTGGTTGGTGCAATTTCAGTTTCTGGTCCATCAACTCGATTGACTCAGAAAGATCTCATCAAGATCGGTGACATGATTATTGATGAAATCGCAACACTTCAAGCAAACCACGATGGAAAGATAGGTGCGGCATGACACATGACGAGATTATCAAAGCTCTATTTGACGAAACCCTTGTCGGAAATGCTCCAGCAGTTCTCGAACTGACCAACCAAGGCATTGCAGAGGGTATGACGCCTGGTGCCATCCTCTTTGATGCACTTATTCCAGCCTTGGAAGAAGTAGGTGCACGTTTTGAGCGTGGAGATTTCTTTGTTCCAGAGATGCTTATTTCAGGAAAGGCGATGTCAGGTGCACTTAATGTGCTGCGCCCATTGCTTGCCGAAACTGGTGCTGAGACTGTTGGAACATTCTTGATGGGCACAGTAAAGGGCGATGTGCACGATATTGGTAAGAACCTTGTCAATATCATGCTCGAAGGAGCTGGTTTTGAGGTTATTGATCTAGGCGTTCAAGTGCCACCTGAGAAGTTTGTTGCCGCAATTATTGAGCACAAGCCAGACATTGTGGGTATGTCAGCGTTCTTAACTACAACAATGCCAATGTTTAAGGTCAACATTCATGAAATTACCAAGGCTGGTCTGCGTGACCAAGTAATCATCATGGTAGGTGGCGCTCCAGTTACTCAGGAATATGCCGATGTTGTTGGAGCCGATGGCTTTGCAGCTGATGCTTCCACTGCAGTGCGTGTTGCTAAAGATCTTATTTCACAAAAACGCGCAACGGTTAACGCTTAAGGCTCACTTGTGTTAAAGAAACTTCTGCCTTTTGTTGAGCACGTTATCAAGAAACCCGTGTGGGATTGCCGCATGTGTGGACAGTGCGTGCTGCACTCAACAGGTATGACATGTCCGATGACATGTCCAAAAACTCTTCGTAACGGACCTTGTGGTGGTGTTCGCGAAAACGGTAATTGTGAAGTTATCCCAGATATGCAATGTGTGTGGCTTAAAGCATATGACCGCAAAGTCTTTTTGCCGCTACCAACTGTATGGAAAGAGCACTTCAACGAACTACGTCCTCCAGTAGATATGCGCCTGCAAGGATCTTCATCGTGGATTAACTTGGTGACAAAGCGCGATCAGCAAACACCTGCTGGATGGTCCACCACAGATGGCGCGCACTAATGTCACAGATGCGCCAGAAGTTAGAAAATACTAACGAAGCTGTCTTCACATCTGAATTCCCAGCACTCGACGGTGGCGGAATGGCTAAGGTTGAAAAGAACGCTGCCCGATTAGCACCGTGGTTTGTTGGCGTGAATGCGACAGATAATCCAGCAGCCCATGCCCATGCATCTAATACTGCATCTGCTATTGCCATGAAAATGCATGGGATCGAACCCATCATGCAGATTGTCTGCCGCGATAAAAACCGTCTTGCTATTCAAGCCGACATGATGGGCGCTGCCTTGCATGGCATTGAAAACATCTCACTTCTCACCGGTGATGATGTAACTGCCGGAGATGAGCCTGAGGCCCGTCGCGTATTTGATATCGACAGCACGCAAGCGACCAATATCGCCCGAATTATCACTACAGGCACATACCTTTCAGGGCGCGCAATCAAGCCTGCCCCAGATTTCTATATCAGCGCAGTTGAAAACCCAGCTGCTCCCCCATTTGATTATCGAATTGAGCGCGCGCTTAAGAAGTATCGCGCTGGTGCCAAGTATCTTCAACTTCAGATTTGTTATCACCCAGATCGCCTTGAAAAGTTCTGTGAGGGTGTCGCAAAACTTGCCCCGAACTTGAAGTTAATTCCTACGGTTCTCTTAGTGAAGGGCTCAAAAACCCTGAAATATATGAATGAGAAAATAGCTGGTATCAATGTGCCAAATGACACATTAACCCGAGTGGCTAGTTCAGCCAATGAAGCCAAAGAGGCCTACGATATAACCCTTGAGCTGGCTCAACATGCATTGACTCTTCCCGGAGTGCGCGGACTTCATGTCACAGATTTTCGTCATGATGATTCATTAGATCGCTTTATGTATGACCTCGGACAGAAACCAAAAACTAACTAGGAGCCCCTATGCACACAACCCTGACCTCACCTGGTAAAACCGTAACTATTGGCCATGATCAGCCATTTTGTATTATCGGTGAGCGCATCAACCCAACAGGGCGTAAGAAATTTCAAGAACAACTTCGTGCTGGTGATCTCTCCGCAATTGAAAAAGATGTTGCAGCTCAAGTTGCCGGTGGCGCTGATGTATTAGATGTGAACATGGGTGTTCCGCTCACCGATGAGCCTTTGTTGCTGACCAAGGCAATCACTTTGGTTCAGTCATTAACTGACCTTCCTATCTGTATTGATTCATCAGTCATCGAAGCCCTTCAGGCTGGCCTTGAGACCTACCAAGGTAAAGCGTTAGTTAATAGCGTTACTGGTGAAGATGATCGTATGGAGCTCGTGCTTCCTTTAATTAAGAAGCATGGCGCTGCAATTATTGCCTTGCCTAATGATGAAACAGGCATTCCACAAACTGCTGCAGAGCGCATGATTATCGTTGAGAAGATTGTTCGCACTGTTGAAAAGCACGGCATCCCCCTAGAAGATCTTGTGATTGATCCACTTGCAATGACTGTGGGCGCTGATCCTGATGCGGTGAAGAACACGCTAGAAACTATCTATTTAATCCGCGAAAAGTACGGCCTCAATATGACTCTCGGTGCATCGAACATCTCATTTGGTCTTCCTCATCGCCATGCCCTCAATGCCGCCTTTTTGCCAGCAGCAATGGCAATGGGATTAACAAGTGCTGTTATGGATTCTCGTACTCCTGCAATCGTTGAATCTGTTCGTGCTGCAGATTTACTCCTTGGGCTAGATCCTTGGGGTACAAACTGGATCATGCGCTATCGCGCATTGGAGGCAGCAAAAGCTGCTGAAGGGAACTAGTTATCAGTAAAAAGGAGTTAGACCCATCCCTGATACCAACCCATGACGGTACTGGGCGAGTCAAGCTTGCCTTCACCTCGCTTGAAAAAGATGGTTCTATCGGTTCTCAAAAGATAATTACCGTTCCAACAGGAGTAAGTGCATTTGATGCTGCTTCATGGAATGGAATTGCAATTGATTCAACATGTGGCGGCTATGGCACATGCAAGAAATGTCGTATCAAAATAACTGATGGCGATGTTGAACCCTCTAAGTTAGATTTTCGCGCATTTACTGAAAGTGAAATCAAAGATGGTTGGCGCCTGGCATGTCTTGTGCGCACTGCAAAAGATATTTCAGTAGATGTTCCAGCCCTGACGACTCGTCCTAAAGCTGCAACTGTGGGTGTGGGCCGCCAAGTTATTTTGCGTCCAGCAGTTCAAAAGCGCTACATCGAATTAAAAGAGCCATCTCTATCAGATCAACGCACCGACATTGTGCGCATCTTTGATGCTATTGATGACATTGAGGCTGATGCAAGCCTTGCAGCGATGCGAGAGCTTCCCAGTATTTTGCGTGCAGCTCATTACAAAGTAACTGCAGTCTTTGTGGATCAAGAGTTTTTGGGTATCGAAGCGGGCGATACAACTAATGTGCGCTATGGCATCGCTTATGACTTAGGCACAACAACTGTTGTGGCAACTCTGCTTGATCTCAATTCTGGAACTCCGGTGGCAGTTAAATCAATGCTCAATAGGCAGCAACCTTTTGGCGCAGATGTCATCACTCGCATCAGCGCAACAATGCTTGATCCTGATGCATTACCCAAATTAAGTGGATTAGCCCAAGAAACCTTGAATCAATTAACTCAAGAGGTCTGTCTTGAAGCCGGTGTTAGTCCTTTGCATGTGTATGAATTAGCAATTGCAGGCAATGCCACTATGACCCAGCTTCTCCTTGGCATTAATCCAGAGCCGTTGGGAGTTGCCCCGTTTATTATGGCAAGTGCTGATTATCCAAACATTGATGTGAAAGAGATTGGCATTGCAGTTCATCCACGTGCAAAGGCTGTGATCATGCCATCCCTTGGTGCATATGTTGGTGGTGACATCATTGCTGGCGCACTCGCCTCTGGAATGGATCGTGATAAGCGCCTGCGCTTGTTTATCGATGTTGGCACAAACTGTGAAATTGTTTTAGGTGATGGCGACAAAATTCTCGCAACTGCCGCCCCAGCTGGTCCTGCCTTTGAAGCTGCCAGTATTAAGTGTGGTGTGAGGGCGGCATCGGGTGCGATTGAAACAATCAAGGTTGTAGATGGTGAGTTAGAAATTGGAACTATTGATGATGCCCCAGCTATTGGTATCTGTGGTTCAGGCCTCGTTGATGCATGTGCATCTCTCGTTCAAGTGGGCTTACTTGATCACTCAGGCAAGTTTGTAACTGATGACGTCGCATTAGCTATTTCACCAAAGCTTGCCAGCCGTTTAGTAACACGTGAAGGTGAGCGCGTCTTTGTCCTTACATGGAGCAAAGAAGTCGGCGATTTATCTGATTGCGTCTTTTTAACACAACGCGATGTGCGCGAACTCCAATTTGCAAAGGCAGCTATTGCCACAGGATGGGCGCTTCTCTTGGAGGAGTTTGGTGTGAAGGAATCAGAAATCCAGCAGGTACTACTTGCTGGCTCCTTTGGTTCATACCTCTCCCCTTCTTCTGCGGTAAAAATTGGTTTAGTACCCAAGCTTTCAGTCATGCGCATTATGTCTGCGGGTAACGTTGCAGGAGAAGGTGCCAAGATGGTTTTACTCTCTGCCCAAGAGCGCCATGGTGCACAAGCCCTCCTTGAAGAGATTGACTACATCGAACTATCTGATCGCGAAGATTTCAACGATAAGTTCGTTGAACGTCTCGCTTTTCCTGCATGAGCGTTGGCGTAGTTGCCTGCGGGGCACTAGCTACCCATATTGCTGATATCGCAGCCACAGAATCACTCGATATCACTATCTATCCCCTTCCTCCACTGCTTCATAACCGTCCAGAAAAGATCGCTGGTGAAGTTGATTCACTCTTACATGAGATTAAAGACAAGCATTCAAAGTGCGCAGTGGCATATGCTGACTGTGGGACATATGGCGCGCTCGATACCGTCATTGCAACCCATGGTGTGAAGCGATTAGGTGGAAACCATTGCTATGACATCTTTGCAGGTACAAAGAAAATTGAAGAAATCATGGATTCTGATGCTGGCACATACTTCCTAACTGATTTCCTCGTGAAATCTTTTCAACGAAGTGTCATGGTTGAATTAGGTTTAGATAAACGGCCTGAGCTTCGCGATGATTACTTTAAGAACTACTCACGAGTGATCTGGTTGGCTCAGCAACCGAATAAGGAGTTGGAAGAGTTAGCCAAGCAAGCAGGCGCAAGTATTGGGTTACCACTTGAGATTCAAAAGGTGGGATATGGTCAGCTAGCTGCGCAGGTTAAGGAATTACTGAGTAACTAGCATGACATCAATTGCCTTTAGAACAATTGGTGATAACAAAGACTTATCAACATCATTGCGTAGTCGTTCAATCATCACTGGAGTCCAGAACTGCACGATGTGGTGGGCAACTTTAATTTCAGGGGCATCTGATGCAGGAATATTGGCTGCTATTTGATTAGCCATTCTCACAATCGATGCTAACTGCACATCTCCATCAATATGAGTCTCAACCATGGCACCTGGACCTTGGGCACTAGGAGTAATTTCAACAGCAGTTACCTTGTATTCAGGACAATTCGTTGCCCAGTCGGAGAAATCAGTAGTGATGACGTTCGCCCCACTTTCTGGGAAGTGGAAAGTTGTGTACACAACCCCGGCTGGAACTTCATCTGTAATTCGAGCACGCATAATGGTCTCACCCACGCGAGATGAAAGTTTGACCCACGAACCATCGGTTACACCTCGTAGCTGCGCATCTGATTCGTGCAGATCCAAAATATCTTCGGTATGCCAGATGTTATTTGCCGTGCGACGTGTTTGTGCTCCCACGTTGTACTGGCTCAATACTCGACCAGTAGTGAGCAAGAGTGGGAATTTACGTGTGGCTTTTTCATCAGTTGCAACATAGGGAGTGCGCATGAACTGACCTAAGCCGCGCATAAAGGTTTCTAAATGCATCGTTGGAGTTCCATCTGGATTTGCCTCATTGCATGGCCACTGCACACTACCCACTTCATCAAGTTTTTTGAAAGATACTCCAGCAAAAGTTGGTGTCGTAGCCGCGATCTCTTCCATGATTTCAGCTCCGCTGCCATAGGACATGGGATAGCCCATAGCAGTAGCAAGATCACACGTAACTTCGTATTCACTCTTTCCTGTTGGAGATTTCATCACTGGGCGAACACGGTTAATGCGGCGCTCAGCATTAGTGAAAGTTCCATCTTTTTCTAGAAATGATGTACCTGGCAAGAAGACATGAGCAAACTTAGAAGTCTCATTAAGGAATAGATCCTGCACAATAACCATATCCATGGCGCGAAGTGCTGCGTGAACGTGAGAGGTATTGGGATCTGATTGGGCAATATCTTCACCTTGAACATAGAGTCCACGGTAGTTACCGGCAAGGGCAGCATCAAACATATTAGGAATTCGCATTCCAGGCTCTGAATCTAATGTGACGCCCCACTTGTCATTAAAAATCTTGCGGGTATCAGCATTTGAAATATGGCGATAGCCAGGTAGCTCATGGGGGAATGAACCCATATCGCAAGAGCCTTGAACGTTGTTCTGTCCGCGCAGTGGATTAACTCCCACGCCTTTGCGTCCAATGTTTCCTGTGACCATTGCAAGGTTTGCAATACCCATCACCATCGTTGAACCTTGGCTGTGCTCTGTTACACCAAGACCGTAATAGATAGAACCATTGGGTGCTGATGCAAACAACCTGGCAGCTTTACGGATTTCTTCTGCTGGAACACGAGATGATGCTTCCAAAACTTCTGGTGAGTTTTCAGGAAGTGAAATAAAGGCTTCCCACTCCTTAAATGACTTCTCTTCACATCGTGCATCAATAAAGTCACTCTTTGCTAGACCTTCAGTCACAATTACATGTGCCAATGCATTAATGACTGCAACATTTGTCCCTGGCATCAACTGCAGGTGGTGGGCTGCAACTACTCCAGGTGTGCGAACAAGTGGAATTACACGAGGGTCAATGACAATGAGCTTGGCACCTTTACGCAGGGCTTTCTTCATGCGTGAGGCAAATACTGGGTGGGCAGAAGTCGGGTTGGCACCAATCAACATAATGACATCGCTGTGCTCAACAGACTCAAAATCCTGTGTTCCAGCAGATGTTCCAAAGGTCTGGCCAAGTCCATACCCTGTTGGTGAGTGACACACTCGAGCACATGTATCAACATTGTTATTGGCAAATGCTGCTCGGATCATCTTTTGCACTACGAATACTTCTTCGTTAGTGCAACGTGAAGAGGTAATTCCGCCAATGGCATTTCGTCCTGACTCTGCTTGAATCTTCTTTAAGCCATCTGCTGCAAAAGAGATAGCCTCTTGCCATGAAACTTCTTTCCAGGCATCGGTGATTGCATTGCGAATCATTGGCTTTGTAATGCGATCTGAGTGAGTGGCATAGCCATAAGCAAAGCGGCCCTTGACGCATGAGTGTCCCTCATTAGCACCGCCATCTTTGAGTGGAACCATGCGCACTAACTTGTCCCCGCGCATTTCTGCTTTGAAGGAACAGCCAACACCGCAGTAAGCGCAGGTTGTAATGACAGAGGATGTTGGTGCACCGATAGTCAGCAAAGTCTTTTCAGTTAAGGCACCTGTTGGACAAGCCTGAACACATGCACCGCAGGAGACACATTCACTTTCAATAAAGGATGTGCCAGAAGAAGAGACACGTGCTTCAAAACCACGGTTCTCAATAGTTAGTGCAAAGGTTCCTTGGACTTCATCACATGCTCGAACACATCGATTACAAACAATGCACTCAGTTGAATCAAAAGTGAAATATGGATTCGACTCATCTTTCTTTAAATCTAAATGTGTAGATTGAGCTGCATAGCGACTCTGCGCAATTCCAACTTTTTTTGCAACTCCATGGACTTCGCACTCATCGCCTGTTGCACACTCTGCGGGGTGATCAGAGAGATAGAGCTCCATGACACCTTTGCGTAGACGATCTAACTTTTCAGATTGGGTAACAACTTTCATTCCTTCTGCAACTGGAGTAGTGCATGATGAAGGTGTGCCATTGCGCCCATCTATTTGGATGACACATAAGCGACATGAACCAAAAGCTTTAAGGCGATCAGTTGAACACAGCTTTGGAATATCTATGCCCGCCATTGATGCAGCGCGCATGATGGAGGTATCTGCTGGAACTGTTAGTGATTTCCCGTCGATTTCAAGGCTGACTTGTTGGGCTTTATTGCTAGCCGGCGTACCAAAGTCATGCTCGTGGATCATTGTCATCGTCGACTCACCTCTCCAGTGAAATCTTCGGGGAAGTTAATCATTGCACTTTTTACTGGCATTGGGGTTAAACCGCCCATGGCACACAATGATCCATCGGTCATAACCTCGCACAAATCCAAGAGAAGCTTCTTGTTCTCTTCCACCTTCACGCCTTGAATAATTAAATCGATTGTCTCAACACCGCGCGTGGAACCGATTCTGCATGGTGTGCATTTACCGCAGGACTCAAGAGCACAAAAAGCCATTGCAAAGCGGGCTTGCTGCGCCAAATCCACTGATTCATCAAATACAACTATTCCCCCATGACCCAGCATTCCGCCGGCTGCCAACATGGATTCATAATCTAAAGAAGTTTCAAATTTATCTCTTCCAAAGTAAGCACCTAACGGTCCACCGACTTGAACAGCGCGCAGCGGTGCACCGCTCAATGTTCCCCCACCATAGCCATTGACGATTTCCTCGATCGAAATACCAAAAGGCTTTTCAACAATTCCTCCGCGTTTGATGTTACCGGCAAGTTGGAAAACTTGTGTGCCAAGTGATCTAGCAACACCACGTGCTTTATATGCCGGTGCTCCATCTGCCAATACTGCAGGAATTGTTGAAAGTGTTAATACGTTATTGATCACTGTGGGTTGACCAAATAATCCTTCAAGGGCAGGAAGTGGTGGCTTGGCACGAACTACTCCACGCTTTCCTTCAATACTCTCCAACATGGCAGTTTCTTCACCGCACACATAGGAACCAGCGCCCACGCGAATCTTTAATTCAAAGGCATGCTTGCTTCCAAGAACTGAACTACCAAGCCAGCCAAAAGCATGAGCAATATCGATAGCCTTTTGCAAAGTTTTGATTGCATAGGGATATTCAGAACGTAGGTAGACAATGCCTTCTGTGGCACCCACTGCAATAGCTGCAATCGTCATACCTTCAATAAGAGTGAATGGATCTCCTTCAATAAGCATGCGATCGGCAAAAGTTCCGCTATCGCCTTCATCTGCATTACAACAAATATATTTCTGATCGCTCACTGCATCAGCAACTGTCTTCCACTTGATGCCGGCTGGAAATCCTGCTCCGCCACGTCCGCGCACACCTGATTCTTTTACTTCGTCAATAATTGCCTCTGAACTTAGAGAAATAGCACGGCGCAAGCCCACTAATCCCCCATGGGCTTCATAGTCTGTGAGTGAAAGGGGATCAATGATTCCAACACGTTTGAAGGTCACGCGATCTTGACTAGCTAACCATTCAATCTTTTCACTCTCACCTAGAGCTAAGGCGTGAGCACCACCATGCATGAAATCTGCAGCAATCAAAGAGTCAATATCTTCAACAGATACCGGTCCATATGCAACACGGCCCTTTTCCGTTTCAACTTCCACCATTGGCTCTAACCACAGTGCACCACGTGAACCGTTACGAATAATTGTTGCGCCACTGACCTTATGTGCAATTGCTGCAGCAACATCATCTGCGCCAACTGAAATTGCGGCACTATCGCCTGGAACATAGATTTTCATATGCGTACCTGAGCAATCTTTTCAACGCTGGCGCGTCCAATAATTGCCCCATTCACCATGACGCTAGGTCCCAACGCACAGTTACCAAAGCAGTATCCATCATGGACTTCTTTACCAAACTTGGCTTTCACATCTTTTTCTAATTGACGTGAACCCACAGCTTGACATGCCTCTGCCACACAGATGGAGATCTGGTTATCAGCGGGAGCTTCTGTAAGTAGATCATGGTAAAAAGTTAAGACACCATGAACATCTGCCCGAGACTTGTTGAAAAAGTTAGCAACTAATGTGACATCTTCCTTATGAACATAACCAAACTCTTTTTGCAGAGCTTGCAGAGCCACAAGGACAGCTCCTTTTTCTTCGCGCAGAGTCGCAAGAACAGCTAACGCTGCCTCTTGTGACCAAGTCGAATATTTCATTAAAACAGCCCAACAACCTTTCCATCAACATAATCAATACGCTCTGCTGCGGGCAGTTTTGGCAGACCCGGCATTGTCATAATTTCTCCGCAGATCATCACGATAAATTCAGCACCTGCTGAAAGTTTCACTTCGCGCACATTAATCGAATGTCCACTGGGTGCTCCTCGCAAAGCAGCATCAGTTGAGAAGGAGTACTGCGTCTTTGCCACACAGATGGGGAAATTTCCATATCCTGATGCTTCAAGCTCTTTGAGTTTGAGGCGCACCTTGGCGTCGGCAGTTACTTCCTTCGCACCATATATCTTCGTGGCGACTTTAGTGATTTTCTCCCATAAAGGATCACTATCGTCATAGACAAAACTCATTGTGTTTGGCTTTTCACAAAGTTCAACAACAGCATGTGCTAAATCAGCAGCACCTTTGCCGCCATCGGCCCAGTGAGTTGCAAGAACAATCTTCACGCCTAGCTTTTCAACACGAGAGCGTAGAAGGTCAACTTCAGCCTTCGTATCACTAGTGAAGTTGTTGATTGAAACAACTAATGGCAGATTATAGACCTGAGTGATGTTATTGATGTGACGCTCAAGGTTGACAAGGCCTGCTTCAAGAGCTGGCAAATTCTCCTCTGTAATTGTCTTGAGATCTGCCCCACCGTGGTATTTGATTGCACGAATCGTGGCAACCAATACGCAAGCAGAAGGACGTAAACCTGATTTTCGGCACTTAATGTCAATAAACTTCTCAGCACCAAGGTCTGCGCCAAAACCAGCCTCTGTTACAACATAGTCGGCTAGCTTCATCGCTGATGTTGTAGCAACAACTGAGTTACAGCCATGTGCGATGTTGGCAAATGGTCCACCATGAATAAAGGCTGGAGTATTTTCTAATGTTTGCACCAAGTTCGGCTGGAAAGCATCCTTTAAGATCACTGTCATTGCACCTTGTGCATTGAGCTCAGAGGCTAGAACCGGAGTCTTATCGCGCTTGTAGCCAACAACAATCTTGCCGATTTTCTCTTTCAAATCCTCTATTGAGGTTGCTAGGCAGAAGATAGCCATAATTTCAGAGGCAACAACGATGTCGAAACCATCACTGCGTGGATATCCATTTCCAACTCCGCCGATAGATTGAATGATTTCGCGCAATGCGCGGTCATTCATATCCACAACACGCTTCCAAGTGACACGGCGAATATCAATAGCTAACTCATTGCCATGGTGGATGTGATTATCAATCAGGGCTGCAAGTAAGTTGTTTGCAAGGGCTATAGCGTTGAAGTCCCCAGTAAAGTGCAGATTGATATCTTCCATAGGAACAACTTGGGCGTACCCGCCCCCTGCTGCTCCACCCTTCATTCCAAAGACTGGACCTAGAGATGGTTCACGCAGAGCAATCATTGCGTTTTTACCAATATGGCGAAGTGCATCACCTAGACCAACTGTTGTCGTTGTCTTTCCTTCACCTGCAGGTGTCGGGCTAATGGCAGTTACCAAAATCAACTTTGAACTATCGCGCTTTGGAAGTGCGGTCAAGTACTTAAGGTTCACCTTCGCCTTGTACTTTCCATAAGCCTCTAAGTTCTCTGCATCGATTCCTATGCTGGCACCAATTTCGGTGACTGGCTTCATCGTTGCAGCTTGTGCAATTTCGATATCTGACATTTTTTTATCCCTTAGCTTGACGTATGGCGCTTGTTAGCGCGGGTATTACTTGGTGCAGGTCACCGATAATTGCGTAATCTGCATAGCTGAGAATTGGAGCTTCTGGATCTGTATTAATTACAACGATTGTTTTGCTGTTCTTCATACCTGCAATGTGCTGCATCGCACCTGAGATACCAGCTGCGATATAGAGATCTGGTGCAACCTTTGTTCCTGTCTGCCCCACTTGCTCAGCGTGTGGACGCCATCCTGAACTTGTTACGACGCGAGAACAACCAACTGTTCCACCAAGTAAATTGGCAAGTTCTTCGATTTGTCCAAAGCCTTCAGGTCCACCAACACCACGTCCACCAGAAACGATTACTTTGGCATCAACAAGTGTTACGCCACCCTTTGATTCACCAGCATCACGACTCAATACTTTTACTGCATAATCTTGTGGCTCTAGTGCAGGCTCAAACTCTGCAACAGTTGCAGCGCCGCCATTTACAGATTCTGGCTCTGTTGAAAACGCTAGTACGGTTGCAATTAAAAGATCTGCGTGAACATGTGCAGATTCAATGAGATTTCCTGCCCATCGAGCACGCAGCACATGGTGAGGTGCACCTAAAGTAATCTCTGAGCACTCAGCAGCCATTGGAAGATCTAGAAATGCAGCTAAATGCGCTAATTGCTCATTTCCGCGAGGACTTCCAGCAGCTAACACCGCTGCAGGCTTGAGCTTTTCAACTAAGTCTTTGAGTGCACGCCCTGAAGCCATAGGTGTGTAGTCGGTGATATTGGCATGGGATGCAACGTGTAAAACCTTTGCACCGTACTCACCAACGATGCCAGCAAGTGCTGCGCCTTCTTTACCAATAACAATTGCTTCTACATCTTGGCCTAACGTGCGGGCTGCAGTGAGTGCACGAAGTGAGAGTTGATCTAGTTCACCACGATCGTGATCTACGAGTACAAGAATCATTAGAAAGCTCCAATCTTCTTGAGGACTTCGACTAGTGCAGGAACGGCATCTGCCCCATTACCTAACACTTCAGCGCCTTTTGCCTTAGATGGTGCAAGAGCTAAATTAACTTTTTCCAATTTAGGAACTCGTGGCTGCGCCTTCTTCATATCAACTGGCTTCTTGCGAGCTTGCATACGACCCGGCACTGATGGATAGCGTGGAATGTTTAAACCATCGCGCACTGTGACAATTGCAGGAAGAGCAACTTCATAATGCTCACGTCCAGCTGCAACTACTCGATCACACACAGCAACGCCATTTTCAACTTTCATTGATTTAACGTTGGTGATAATCGGACGGTTGAGTGCATGGGCCACACGAATATGGATTTGATACCCTGCACTATCTGCAGATTCAGCGCCAAATATGATTAAGTCAAACTTGGTCTCTTCAGCATTGATGGCATCAACGAGTGCTGCGGCAGTTCCTTGTGGATCCCACTCTTGTCCATCGGTCTCAATCAACACGGCGCGAGTTGCACCAATAGCTAGCTGTGAACGCAGTTGTTCTTCAGCATCACTTGGTCCAAGAGTAAGCAGAGTCAACGTTCCACCCATTTGTTCAACGAGTTGAACACCAGCTTCTACAGCATTTTCCTCATGGGGACTGATACCAAAACCTAAATGCTTAGTTTCGATATCGCGAGAATCTGGAGTCAGAATCAGCGTTCCACCAGCTAATGGAACACGCTTGAGGCAGACAAGTACATCCATTATGCAAGGATCCGTTCATTTGATGGGTCAAAGACTGATGTAGCACCAACTTCAGCGATTGAACATGGATAGTGCTCACCAAGATATTCAACAAGGAACTTGTTTCCGGCAACAGCTAACTCGGTTGGAAGGTAAGACATAAGGATGTGCTTACCAAGAGATGGAGCAGAACCAGCACTTGTTACATAGGAGCGTCGGCCATGTGCATCTGTAATGGGCTTCTTATCCAAAGTAAGGATTGGTTCATTACCCATCATGTAGCGCTTGACGCCAGTAGATGATGTGTGGTCATCAACAAAGAGTGTGCACAGCATTGCAACTGGTTTTTGCGCACGGTGCTTCACGTGTGCCTCTTTGCCAACAAAATCTTGTTCTTTGAGTTTAGGAGTTTGCATTCCCGCTTCAACTACGGTGTATTCAGTTTCAAGCTCTGGTCCATATGCGCGGTAGCACTTTTCTAAGCGGCCCGTTGTTCCATACACACCGATTCCAACTGGAATTAATCCGTGGTTCTTTCCAGCCTCCCATAACGCATCCCACAGAGCTGGACCATCAGCCATAGGAACATAGAACTCCCAACCAAGATCGCCAACGTATGAAATACGAGATGCAAGAACTTTTACGCCCTTGATATCGATTTCTTTACATGTGCTGAACTTAAATGCTTCATGACTCATATCGGTTGAAGTAACTTCTTGAACAATCTTTCTAGCATTTGGACCCCACACACCTAAAGTTGTGTAGTCAGAAGTAATATCTTTGATTTTTGCAGAGCCATCGGCTGGCAATAGATCAGCAAACCACTTCTTATCTGCCATACCGTGTGCACCGCCAGTAACAACGCGGAAGTGATCGGTATCTAGGCGCATGATTGTTAAATCAGATTTAAATCCACCATTTGGACCAAGTACAGGTGTGTACACAACACGGCCAATAGCAACATCCATCTGGCGCAGGGCAGCCTTTTGTACAACAGCCAAAGCTGATGGGCCAGTGATATCAAAGTATGCAAAGGCGGTTAAATCAACGATTCCTGCGCTCTCGCGCATTTGTAAGTGCTCTGCATTGATAATCGGTGACCACCACCGTGATTCCCATTCAGCAGCACGGGGCATTACTTTGTCGCCAAACTTTGCAACTAAATCCTTATTGGATTCATACCAGAACGGACGTTCCCATCCAGCAGTCTCATAGAAGACTGCGCCAAGGGCTGCTTCGCGCTCATAGTAAGGAGACAGGCGAACTTTACGATTTGATTCATACTGCTCAAGTGGGTGAACGATTCCATAAGTCTTGTTAAAGGATTCAGCCACACGAGACTTAATGTGCTTCTCTTCCTTGTGGTGCTCATGGAAGCGCGCAATGTTTGATGCATGAAGATCAATATGTGAATCTCCCAGAACCATCCATTCAGCTACAGACTTTGCAGTTCCTGGGCCTTCTTTGATCCAGACTGCAGCTACCGACCACAGATTCTTCACTTCTGGAGTTTCGCCAAGAATTGGCATTCCATCTGGTGTGTAAGAAAGGATTCCGTTACATGCATACTTCTCGCGAACAGATTCATCTCCAACAATAGATGGCATTAGTTCGTAAGCATGCTCATCTTGAATATCAAAATCTGCCTGAGTAAATGCGAACTCTGTAGGAGATAGAGCTGCAGTTGCATTCGAAGGAATGTCATCTGGTGTGTAGAGAATTGGACGGTGAGCATACGAACCAATTTCAAGTCCAGTTCCATGTTGGCGCTCATACATGAACACATCCATGTCACGGATGATTGGCCATTCAATATCACCCTTGGTGTCTTTAAAGAATGGGACAGGTCCGATGTCTTTCATCTGGTGAACTGCAGGTGTTAGTGGAATGTGTGCTCCAGCCATTGCAGCAAGCTTGGGAGACCAGCAACCGGTTGCAATAACAACGTATTCGGCTTCAATTGTTCCTTGATCGGTAACAACTGCCTTTACAACTGCGTTTTCAACTTTAATGTCTTGCACTTCAACGTTGGCAAATGATTGAGCAGCGCCCATCTCTTGTGCTTTCTCGCGCATGATTGTTCCTGTGCGAAGTGAGTCAACGACGCCCACAGTTGGCTGGTAATACCCACCTAAAATGATGCTTTCATCGATGTATGGCACTAATTGCTTTACTTCTGCAGGAGTCAGGATTCGACCACCATCGATTCCCCAAGACTTTGCAGATGTAATACGCCGTGCCAGCTCTTGCATACGCTCTTCTGAACGTGCAACTTCAATTCCACCAGTTTGCATAAAAGTTCCAAACTCTTTGTATTGGCGCATACTTTCAGCAGTAATTGCGCTCATCTCTTTTGAGTGATCCACTGGGAAGATGAAGTTAGATGCGTGACCAGTTGATCCACCAGGGTTAGGAAGAGGTCCCTTATCAATCTGGACTATGTCTTTCCAACCCAGTTTTGCAAGGTGATAGACCATTCCGTTGCCGACGATTCCAGCGCCGATAACAACGCACTTTGCCTTTGCAGGTAACTTACTCATAGCTTCATTTCCTTT
>Ga0214919_10001828_pt1 | contig 34209 bp, 30 predicted proteins | sample LL1503_MetaG_FD_177994 | JGI IMG/M metagenome (GOLD analysis project Ga0214919, IMG submission 177994) | Freshwater microbial communities from Lake Lanier, Atlanta, Georgia, United States - LL-1503 | ecosystem: Environmental > Aquatic > Freshwater > Lake | place: USA: Georgia | collected...
GATTCCAAAATGATTAATAGCGTCATGCGCGGCTCATTTCTAAAAGACTCCAACCTACGTCGTGAATTCTTAGCCTTAGTGCAACGTAAGTCGTAAGTTAAGTCAGCGATAGAAATTGAATTGAGAACCGTTCTCAAGAAAATAGTGAATTAAATCAATAAGATGGAAGCTTCATTTAGGATGAGCAACTTGTGATTTATGATCACGGTTGAAATTCTTAACCCAATGGAGCTCGCATGAAAACCAATCGTCGTCAATTTATGATTTTGTCCGCAGCAGGTGCTGCTAGCTTGGCATTAAGCAATGGTGTTCAAGCGCAAGCCATGGTTTCGCCAACCGATCCCCAAGCAGTTGCACTCGGCTATGTTGAAGATGCTGCCAAGGTAGACAAGGCTAAGTTTCCTAAGTTTGTCGCCGGTCAAAATTGCAGCAACTGTGCCCTGTATCAAGGTAAAGCTGGTGCTGCAGCAGGTGGCTGCACTTTATTTGCTGGTAAGCAAGTAACAGCCAAAGGCTGGTGTAGCGCACACGCTAAGAAGGCTTAATTAAGAGGGCCCTTGCGGCCTTGTTTGATAGTTCATTAGCGTAATAAAAAGGCTTCACTTTTAAGTGAGGCCTTTTTTATTGGGGGTCGGCGGGGTATATCAATACACCTTTTATAAAAGTGTGTATAGTGTGTATTTATAATTTGCTAATGAAGAGCAAAGAATTAATTAAGCAGTTAATTGAAAATGGCTGGGTATTAAGGGGAATTAAAGGAGCTCATCATATTTTTATTCACCCATGTAAATGGGGGCATATCAGTGTGCCGCACCCAAAAAAAGATCTTGGTATGGGATTAGTGCAAAAGCTGTTGAAGCAAGCAAGCTTGAAATGAGAGGAGTACTAAAAATGAAATATCCAATTGCAATAGAGGCGGGGGATAAAAAAACCGCATGGGGAGTAGTAGTGCCCGATTTGCCTGGTTGTTTTTCGGCTGCCGACTCAGGGGTTGATGAAGCAATTGAAAATACTAAAGAGGCTATCGAGCTCTGGATCGAGTGTGCGCTTGATGCTGGCCAAGCAATTCCCAACCCAAGCTCTATTACTGAGCTGCAAAAGAAAAAAGAATTTAAGGGGTGGATTTGGGCTATAGCAGAAATTGATCCAGCGCTACTTTCAGATGAAATTGAACGAATCAATATAACCTTGCCCAAAAGAGTATTAGCAAGGTTAGACGCAAAAGCCAAATCTGCAGGCGAAAGTCGCTCTGGCTTTATTGCTCATTTAGCAATAGCTGCTTAATTAGTTGAGGTCACGGTCTAGACAGCAGCAATTCCAGCAAGGTGAATTGATTAATTTTACAAGCCTTAGAGTAGAAATAAAAAAGCCGCCTAAGTAAATCCCTAGGCGGCTAGTAATGCGCGTAACAAAAAACTAAAGCAAATTATGCGTTTGCTAAATGGGCTTCTAAGGTCTTCGTAAACTTATTAGCATGGCTACGTTCAGCTTTAGCTAAAGTTTCAAACCAGTCAGCAATTTCATCAAAGCCTTCTTCACGTGCTGTTTTAGCCATACCTGGGTACATATCAGTGTACTCATGGGTTTCGCCAGCAACAGCTGCTTTAAGAACATCTTCAACTGTTTTAGCGGGCATACCAGTGCCTGGATCACCAGCGCCACCATCGATCAAATATTCCATGTGACCATGGGCATGACCAGTTTCACCTTCTGCAGTCGAACGAAATACTGCAGCTACATCATTTGCACCAGCAATGTCAGACATATTTGCGAAATACAAATAACGGCGGTTTGCTTGCGATTCGCCAGCAAATGCTTCTTTTAAAGACTGTTCTGTCTTCGTGCCTTTTACAGTTTTAGCCATCGTATTGCTCCTAAAAAATAATCAATTAATTTCTGGGGTTAAGTCCAAAACCCTCAATTACTCAAGGTTTTTTGGAATGACCAGACATTCATTATGGAGATATTCTGAGGTAGTGAAATCGTATTTTTGTATGGTCCTGATAGTTAAAATTAACTAACTTCTAAATAGCTATTAAGTAAATCAAATGGCTATAAATCGGTAAACTATTGATTTTAATGGGTAATTATTTAATCTCTTCTAAAAGCTTGAGAAAAGAACTCTGGCCATGATCAATTTTGTCAGTCCACTCTTTGCCTGCAGAGGCATTTGCATCATCAGTGATGTACTTAAAGGCTCGCCAAGGGATTTCTTGGTCATAAGCGGCTGAGGCGATACCAAAAAGCTCCATGTCAACCAAATCAATTTTTTGTTCAGTCAACCAGGGGTCTGAAGCAGTAACAAAACTATCACCAGTACCGCAAATGGCAAACCCATGCTGTGAGGAAAAAATGAAGGGTTGAGAAGATAGGGGTACACGCCCTCGAGGTGCTAGGGGCTCAGCCATCATATCGCGCTGAACTACATGGGCAATTTCAACTAAACCAGAAAGCGCAGCGTTTTGCTGATTGATCTTTCCTGCGGTGCCAAAATTAATAATCAATTTAGGCTGAAAAGTTTGAATTGCCTTTAAGGTACCAAGCGTGGCATTAATTTTGCCCGCACCAGTATGGGCGATATGAAAGCGCTTAGGTACTAGGAGGGGGTCAAGCTCGTTTTCTAAAGCAGTAATAATCAAGATATTGGTATGCATTGTTGGCTGTTTATTGGTTGGATAAAAAAAGAAATTCAAATAGAGTAAATTAACTAGTTAAAACTAAAGGGACTGAATATAAACAATACAGATGAATTTACTCGATTATCTCCCAGGTATTCCTAATTTTCCAAAACCTGGAATTCTATTTCGGGATATCTCCCCTCTCTTAGGTGATCCCAAGGCATTTCAATTTGCCATAGAACAGTTGGCAGAATTAGCAAAAGGCTGGGAATACTCCCATATCGTCGGCATTGAATCACGCGGCTTTATTTTTGCCTCTGCGCTCGCCCATCATGAACATAAAAGTTTGGTCTTAGTACGTAAGCCAGGCAAGCTACCGCTTATGACCCATAAAGAAGCCTACGGCTTGGAATATGGCAAGGATAGTTTAGAGATTCAAGCCGCTTCTTTGCCCCGCGGTGCAAAAGCGATCATCGTTGATGATGTCTTAGCAACGGGTGGCACGATATTGGCCTGTGCCAAGCTTATAGGCCGGGTAGGCGCTAATACAATGGGCGCGCTTTGTTTACTGGAAATTGCGGGCCTAGAAGGGTCGCAAAAATTATTAAAAGACGGCATAGATTCGCAGACTCTGCTGCAGGTCTAACTAGTGAAATAAATGAATATGCTTAAGACTATAAAAAAATATTCATTACCAATTTTGCTGGGAGTGGCCACATTTTTTTTAGTGGTTGGCCCAAAACCCTTAGATCCCAGTAATATTAACTGGCTTGCAGGATGGGATCCCAGCCAAGAATATTTTGGCTGGGCCATTTTTAGAAATGGCCCATGGCTTTTCCCGATTGGATTAAATCCTAACTATGGAATGGAATTTAGCTCCTCCATTGTTTATTCCGACTCACTCCCTATTCTGGCGCTGCTATTTAAATTATTGTCGCCTATTTTGCCAAATACGTTCCAATATTTAGGTTTGTGGAATTTGGTCTGCTTTATTTTGCAAGCAATCTTTGCCTGGAAATTGATTAGTTTATTTACTAAAGAGCGCTGGCTACTTTTTTTTGCTACTGGGCTATTTATATTTGCTCCTCCAATGTTTTTGAAGGTCATTACGAATAGTAGTTTAGTTTCTCAATTTTTAATTGTTTGGGCGCTTTATTTGATCTTCATACCAAGAACAGCAAAAACTACTTATTGCTGGGTTTTGTTATTAATTATTTCAGAAGCGATTTTCTTCTATATTTTTGCAATGATTTTTATATTATGGCTTTCAAGCTTATTAGATAACTTATTAATTCGAAAATTAATTTCGATTAAAGCAACTCTCCAAGAGTTTTTTATTGCCTTGCTGGCCATTTTTTTTACCGGCTGGCAAGTTGGCTATTTTGCGGTCAATACTAAGTCAGCTGCAACCGGAAATTATGGCTTAGGCGCAACCAATGTGTTGGCGCCATTCGATTCAAATGGGTGGTCATATTTTTTACCGGATATACCTCAAGTCCCATTTAACTTTACTCAAGCTAACGTAATTTTAAATAAAGTCGAGGGCTTTAATTTCCTTGGTCTAGGAATAATTTTTGCCATAGCCCTTGCTATATTGGGTTTATTTTTAAGTAGGAAAAATTATTTTTCACCACAGCAAAAGTTGCAGCTAAATCTAGCAAAACAGTACCCATTTTTTATATTATCGTTATTAGGATTATGGGCTCTAGCAGTTTCTAATCAAGTTTCGATTGGTCCCTATAACTTCAGCGTTGATTTGCCAACTAGTCTTATGAATTTGGCTAGTATGTTTAGGGCATCTGGACGAATGTTTTGGCCCATTTTTTACAGTATCATTTTTGGAGTGGTACTGTTAATTATTCAATGTTACCCAAAGAAAATAGCCTTATCTTTACTGGCGATATGTTTTTTTATTCAAGTTGCTGATACGAGTGCAGGTTGGATTCCAATTCGTAAGGAATTAGTGAATGCGGCTAATACCCCAATTGAATCACCCTTAAAAAATCCATTTTGGCAAATTGCTGCCAAGCAATACAAAATACTTACGCATATACCCGCCATCAACAATATGTATGAATGGCGGGTATTTGCACGATACGCCGCTAAAAATAAAATGGCAACTAATTCCGTATTTTTATCTCGCGTAGATGAGCGTAAATTAATACTAGCAAATGACCAATTTTCAAAACTAATACAAAGTGGTAAATATAATTCCGAAACGCTTTATATTTTTGAAAACAGTCAAATATTGCCTGTACTGATGCATTTAAATAAGCAGCGTGATCTATTCATTCAAGTTGATGGCTTTAACGTGTTAGCTCCAGGGTGGAAGCAATGTGGAATTTGTGACTCACATTCTCTACAAGGAGTGAGCGAGATTGCCAGCGAAGTGCCAATAATTGACGGCAAACAAGCTATTTTATTTTCTACCCAGTCTAATCCACATAATTTATTTTTTTTAGTGGGGGGCTGGGGTAATCCTGAGTCCTGGGGCTCTTGGTCGAGCGGCTCTGTAAGTAAGCTCTTATTTCCACCCCCGTTAAGTCGCTTTAAGACCCTTACATTAGAGTTGAGGGCTTTAGTCTCTGAAAAGTACCCGAAACAAGTTGTAGAAATAAGTGTTAATCGTATTCCACAGGCGGTTCAGGTATTAAGTAAAGGGGATAAGAATTTTTTAAAGATTGCTATACCTGAAAAATTTGGGCCGAATGATTACTTAAGTATTGAATTGAAATTACCGAATGCCGCCCGCCCAGTTGATTTGGGTATCACACAGGATGATGAACGGCTTTTAGCAATTGGTATTGTTGCAGCTGAGTTTGACTAAAAAAAGTGCTCATAGATTGCTCTGCTGCTGTGCCAAGTTTTCTGCCAAGTAAAAGCCTGCGCTTTTTTGATGCCAGCTAATCGTAAGCGTTCATGAAGGTGGGGGTCATTAATAAGCGATTGCATTGCTACTGTAATTTCGTCTAAAGCTAGGGGGTCTACTTGCAAAGCAGCATCGCCTGCAAGTTCTGGCATGGCGGTAGTATTCGAGCAAATAACCGGAGCTCCAGAGGCAAACGCTTCTAACATCGGCAGGCCAAATCCTTCATAGAGGCTAATAAAAGCTAATGCAAAGGCTGCCTGCAAGAGACAGCGCTTTTCTTCGTCGCTGACATAGTTAATCCAGATACATTCATCGGCAGCTACACCGCGTTTAATCGCCTGAAGAATATCTCCGTCATCCCAAGCAAAACGACCCACCAATACAAGCGGAAATTCTTTAGCTAAATTGTGGGGTAAATTAGCATGGGCTTGTAAAATACGGGCTAAATTTTTACGCGGTTGAACAGTACCAATCGAGAGAAAAAATTTCCCCTTGATGGCAAATTTTTTCAATGTAGCTGCAATTTTTTCGCTACCAATAGGCTCAAAGTATTGTTTGTCAATGCCCAAAGGTATGGCTGAAATTTGCTCTAGGGGGTATTGCATATGGCGAGCAATCTCTTGTTTAGAAAATTCAGAAATAGTAATGATGTGATTCGCGTTGCGACTAAGCGACTTCCAAATAAGCGCCTTAGCACGGGCAAATTTAGAGCGAATAAATTGCGGGTGGCTAATGGGTATCACATCCATGATGCTGGCGATGAGCGGTATTTTATTTAGCCTATTCGTTGAGCTACGCAGCATGGGTATTAAATGGTCTGGCGCATGAATTAAGTCGGCGTTTTTAAAGGCATCCAGATGATTGTTTGCGCTATTGCGAGCAGATATACCTGCATACGCTAGAGCTAAGTAAAGGGGATACTTGGCATATTCACTAGTAGTTTGACTGGTCAGAAAGGCCTTAGTTTCGCCGCTGAACTGGTTTGGATAACCAAAGCTATAGGGAAGAATTTCTAGATTACCAGGGTCTTCGCCATATTCTGCTAAAAGCTCTTGGCAATAGTGACCAATGCCATCGATACCTTCGCCCGCCAGCCCTCGGTTAAGCAGGGTGCAGCCAAAGGCAATTTTCTTCATGGGTGAATTATATTGCTCTTAGCCCCAATTAGCATACGCGTTAAAGTTTCTTCTAATGTAGGAATGGGCAGCGTCAGGCCATGCTCTTGCATTAGTGCCATTAATTTGCTGGGGTTGCCGCACATGCGATGCACTTCACTGGCACGCACAAAGTCCGGATTAATTTTGATATCGATTGGATGTCCTGTCAGCTCAATTAGCGTGCGCATTACCTGCTTTAGTGATCGTGCATTGCCAGTAGATACATTATATATTTGACTGGCCACTCCAAATTGAAGTAAGGCTAAGTAAGCACTACAAATCATTTCTACGTCATTAAACTCGCGCTCAACCTCCAAATTACCCAGCTCAATGGAAGGGATTTGTTCGGCAAAATGCCGCACAAACTTCGGAATGAGAAAATTCCCCTTTTGCCCATGGCCAGTGTAATTAAAAGGCCGAGCGATAATAATCGGCAGCCGATCCATAAAGGTTTTTGCCATCTCCTCCATTGCCACTTTACTGATTGCGTAATGATCAATTGGCTTAAGTTCCTGGTCTTCAACGCTAAAAGGATTTGGACTGTTGCCATATACCGTGGCGCTACTGGCTAATAGCACTTTTTGGGGTTTAATAGGTAGCTTAAGAAGCGCATTGAGTAAACTGCTCGTGCCCAAAGCGTGAACCCGATAGAAGGCCTCTTCATCTTTAGAGGCTACAAAGCTAATGCCAGCTAAATGCGCTACCATCTCAGGCGCCGCTGCTAGCACCTCCTTTTCAAGGGCACGGGCATCATTTAAATTTGCCGCAAGGGAGATCGTTTCATGGCCCAATGCTCGGGCAGCTTCAATAAAGTGTATGCCCGTAAAACCACGAGCGCCAGTAACTAAAATTTTCAATGGTTAGCTTTGGAATGGTAAATGGATCATAAGCAAAAAATGGGGTGCAATAGTCTTAACATAGCGCCAATTATAATTAAGTAGTGAAATGGACCCCAGCGTGACTTATACAGCCAATAACCCCTATTTAAGGTATTTTGCGCGGCTTAAGCACTTTTTTTCAGCTTTTGGTCTTGCCATCACCTTTTTATCTGTAATAGCCATTGGGCTTAGTGCATTTAATACGGTAATTCATCAGCAGCAATTTATTGGACCAGCCTATTTAATCGCTGCCCTAATCCTGGGCTGGTTTGGCAGTAGCTGGGGTATGGGGGGATTCATTTTTCTGCTACCACTTACGCCCAATTTTCATGCGCAACTGCAGGCCTTCTTGGGTATATCCATTGCCGCTCAACCTAATCCTGGGTTAGATTTAGCCGCTGGTTTTATTGTTGGTATCGTCTTAAGATCCATCCTAGGTAAAAATCCCGCTAGCAAGCAAATACCTTGTATGCCTTGGCAAGTCGGCCTTGCCTTAAGTTTGATTGGTTTTTCAGCTTGTTTGGCAATCGTGCGTAATTTACGCCAATCGGCAGCAAGCACATCATTCGAGGGCATCTTCTTTAATCTGACCAACTTTCGCTCGCTGGGTTGGCATGATGATTTTATGCCTTTGGGTGATTTAATTGCCTATGGCCTTGCGGGTGCAATCATTGCAGTGATGTTACCAACACTAATGAAGAGCGAAAAGCGTAATCGCTTGGTGTTTCAGCCCCTAATGGCTGGGATAGGGGTTGCAGCAATACTCGGAATAATTCAGGCAGTTACTGGTTATGGCCTGCCAGAAGCCTTACTAAATTTTAGAAATGATCGTTTTGGATTTGTGGCAATTGGTTTTCAGCCCGATATTCATGCTTTTGCCGGACATATGCTTATAGGTGCGGTGGGCTTATGGGGTTATTTTTTCGCCACACAATCAAAAGATGAAAAGTATTTCACTTTACTTATTATTGGCTTAGCTTGGTTGGCTCTATTGCTTAGTAAGTCACGTGCTACATTGATACTCGCCTGCTTTTTTACCTTGCTCGGGACGCTCTATTTTATTTGGCAATATAGGCGAGCCTATTTCAAACGAGTCATCTTGTCCTTAATAGTTCTCGGCCTATTTGTCTTGGGCGGATTATTCTATTTGCTCAATCACCGCGAGTTAGCAACTGGCCTTGGCTGGCTGACCCAACTAATAAATAAGCTTAATCAGTTTGGCATCGCTGGCCTTGGCGAGGCGACACAAAATTTTGGTGGCCGCCCAGAAATTTATACAGCAGCATTAAGAATGTGGAGTGAATTTCCTCTCATGGGTTTAGGGCAAGGCGGTTTTTTCCGCCAATCTGCCGAAATAAATTTTAGCCATTCTTTTATGTTGGCTCGATGGGGCGGAGAAAATGCCCATAATTATTTTCTGCAAGTATTAGTTGAGAATGGCTTAATTGGTTTTGCTATTATGGGGTTTGCAGTGATAGCACCATTTTTTATAGCTGCTAATCGTCGTGATCTATTGCCGTCTTATCTTGGTTTGACGGGATTATTGTTGGCGAATATCCTGGCACACTCTTTACTAATTCGTGAGAATTTAATTCTTGCAGCAGTTTTGTTATCGCTCATCTATGCGTGGGCTTTAATTAATCCTAAAGTTAAACAAGTCAGATCAAATTTCCACTTATTTTATAAACCCATTTTTGTAATCCCCGTTTTAATTGTTCTATTCGGGACCACAGCTTTTGAGATATACCAATCTTTTTATCGTTTTCCTTATCAAACTGGTCTTAATTGCATGGTAGCCAGACCATTAACTAATGATGGTTGGACTTCGGGAATTTTTGAGGTGGCGCTGCCCATTGGCACAAAGGGGATAGAGATTGATATCAACCAACTCGGTAGAACGCCTGCTGACTTATTACGTAGGCCTTTGGGAGCAAGAATTGATATCGTAAGCGGCAAATGGGTCCCTGGGTTTAGAAAGGCTGAAGAGGGGTATTACTCCTATGATCATCCTTCGTTGGCTCACGGCATATATTTATGGCAAGAAAATAGACCGACTAAGCTTAAATTAACTATTACTGAGTCGCAAATAGCCGAACTTAACAATGATAAAGGCAAGGCTATTTTACGCTTAACAAGCTGTTTCGTGCCGCGTGACTTAGGAGTTAGCTTGGATAGTAGGCGCTTAGGTATTCAGGTGCAACAAGTTCAGACATTTTGATCGATACAATAAGCCATGACATTTATTCTTAACCCCACCATTCTTGTTATAGGCCTACTTTTATTAGCACTTGGTGGGATAATCGTAGCGAAGAAAAAATTTCGTGGTTTTCAGTCGCGGGTAGATAGCAATTTAGAGCAAATCACTGTCAAGTTTTCGCAAATTAAAGCTACTGTTTCCAAGCTCGATGATTAATAAAAAATGACTAATTTACTTATTAATAAGCAAATCCTTACGGTCATTTTGCCAAGTTATAACGAAAAAGCTAATGTCGATATTTTGGTACAAGGCTTATATGAAGCTGATGTGCACTCCCAAATTAAGCGCATTATTTATGTCGATGACGATAGCGCTGACAATACTAGTGAGCATATTAAAACTAGTACATACCCAGTAGATGTCTTATGCCTGCAGCGCATTGGTCGCCAAGGCTTAAGTTCCGCAGTAGTCGAGGGAATATTACTAGCAGATACTCGGTACGTTGCTGTGATGGATGCGGATGGACAGCACTTGGCTAGCGACTTAATGCGTATGCTACAAATTGCTATTTCTGAGGGCGATCAATTGGTAATTGGCTCGCGCTTTAAAGACCATGCTACTCTCGAAACCCATGTTGGTCTAAGATCGCTTTTAAGCAGGGTAGGTAACCATTTGGCTAATCATGTTTTACGAAGACAATTAAGCGATCCGCTAACAGGATTCTTTTTAATTGAACGCCAACTCTTTAACACTATTTCACATCGTATACGTGGCTCAGGATTCAAGATTTTGGTTGATCTGATTTATAACTTACGCGATCAAAATATCAAGATAGCTGAAACCCAAATTCAGTTTGCAAAGCGTATGCACGGGGAATCAAAATTAGATTCAGGCGTAATGATTGAATTTGTCGATCAAATGATTGGCCTTTTTATTGGCCGCCTTTACCCTGAAAAATTTCTTGGATTTTTAGTTGTTGGTGTTATAGGAATGTGTGTGCATTTTGCACTACTTTCAATACTATTGTTTCAAGCGGCCACCAGCTTTAGCACTGCTCAAGCTGTCGCAACTTTAACTGCCATGGTATCTAATTATGCTTTAAATAATTTATTAACCTTTAGGCGCAATCGTTTAAGTGGGATTAGTTGGCTGAAAGGATTAATTTATTTTATCTTGGTCTGTAGTTTTGGGGCCATAGCAAATGTTGGAATTGCAGGCTTTATTTATAAATTAGATAATATTTGGTGGCTTTCGGGTTTTGCTGGCATTGTGGTTGGTACAGTTTTTAATTTCACGCTTTCTAAATATTTTGTTTGGAAGAAATAAAAAATGCGCGCATGCATTTTAATGTCAGGTAGACCCAGTCTTTATCAGACAGCTTTGCGGCTCCTAAAAAAACAATTGAGCCCCCTAGGCCAAGAAGAGCTTGAATTGCATGCGCTATTTTGGAATCCTGTTTCAACGCATCATCAGCAGGAATTACGTAATGTATTTACGGTCAGAAATTTATGGACTGCAGACCCTGCTGATTTTTCCATAGTGAAATTTGGCCGTAAGCCAGACGAAACTAATGCTGGTAATTTCCTGTCAATGTTAGCGGGGCGCCAATTATTACTAGACCAGATGATTGCTAACTCTAACTTTAATGCTGCGCATTACGATTACTTTTTATACACCCGTCCAGATGTATGCCTTAATGATGGCATTACTACAGAAGCATTTGCTGAACTTTTGGCAACAATCAAAGAAAAAAAGAGCGTGTTTGTACCCCAGAGTGGTAATTGGCGTGGGGGAGTTAATGATCAGTTTGTAATTACTGATTTTGCCGTCATGCAGGTTTATTTAAGTCTTTTTAACCACCTGCAAGATTATTATGTGCGAGATCGCATCCCTTTACATCCAGAATTGATGTTACAACATCATTTAGCGACCAATCAGATTCAAGTAGAAAAGCTGTCTTGCGATAATGTAATTTTTCGCTCTGAGTATAAATTTGGTATTGGTTAAGGCTCACGCCATCATATATGCTTAATATCGTTATTCCGATGGCTGGTGCAGGCTCACGTTTTTCTAAGGCGGGGTATAAAGATCCTAAGCCCTTGATTCCCGTATTTGGTAAGCCAATGATTCAGTTGGTGATTGATAACTTGACCCCTATTTGTCAGCATCAATTCATTTTTATTTGCCAAAGAACTCATGTAGCTGAATACGGCCTTCGCAATAAATTAGAGGCTTTTGCTCCAGGTTGTCGTTTAATTGAAATAGATGGCTTAACTGAGGGCGCTGCTTGCACGGTTTTGGCTGCACAACCATGGATAGACAATAACGATCAGCTGATGATCGCTAATAGTGATCAATATATAGATTTGAATATAAATGACTATTTAGATATGGTGAATATACGTCATTTAGATGGTTTAATCATGACCATGACAGCTAGTCATCCGAAGTGGTCCTTTGCTGCTGTAGATGTTGCTGGTAGAGTTACGCAGGTAGCAGAAAAAGAGCCAATTTCTAATGAGGCGACGGTAGGTATTTATAACTTTACTCGAGGAGCAGACTATGTTCGGGCCGCTAAACAAATGATTGCAAATGATGAGCGAGTAAATGGCGAGTTTTATGTAGCACCTGTTTATAACCAATTCATTCAAGCGGGTGCCAACATTGGTATTTGCAATATTGGTGATGATGCCGGTAAAGGAATGTTTGGTATTGGTACGCCAGAAGATTTGGATTTATTTATTGATAACCCTACGGTGCAGAGCTGGTTTAAATGAAAATACTTTGCCATCGCGGATACTGGAAAGAGCCCGCTGAGAAAAATACTGCAGCCGCATTTAGAAGGGGGTTTGCTTTAGGCTTGGGGACCGAAACAGATATTCGGGATTTCAACGGTAGTCTAGTGGTCAGTCATGATCCCCCCAGAAGTAATGTAATGACTTTTGCCCAGTTGCTCGAAATGACTCCACGTAATGCTTTGTTAGCACTCAATGTGAAATCAGATGGTATTGCGCAGATGGCGATGGATCAATTAAAGGCAGCCAATCATCGGGAATATGTATTTTTTGATATGTCTATTCCTGATATGCGTTCTTATTTACAAATTGGTGCTCCAGTAGCAACCCGCTTAAGTGAATTTGAGCCCTGGGTAGATGCGTTAATGAGCCAGGTAAATACTATTTGGCTCGATGCTTTTGAGGGTAATTGGTATGATGTTGCATACCTCAAGCACCTTTTACAAATGGGCAAGCAAATCTTACTTGTTTCTAGTGAACTGCATGGTCGCTCGGGGGTCGAACTTGAGGCGCAATGGGCTATTTTCGATACTTTGGTTAAATCAACTAATTCCGATAAACTGCTTCTATGTACCGACTATCCAGAGCTTGCATTAGAGCGTTTTTGCTAAAGAAGTGCCATGACTAAGATCAAAGCAGTTATTTTCGATATGGATGGTGTCTTAATTGACGCTAAAGAGTGGCATTACGAAGCCCTAAACAAAGCCTTAGCCTTATTTGGTTTTGCCATTTCACGCCAAGAGCATCTTGATTCTTATGATGGCTTGCCCACGCGTAAGAAGCTAGAAATGCTCTCGAGCGAAAAGAACCTACCAAAAGGATTGCACCTTTTTATTAATGACTTAAAGCAACTCTATACCTTACAAATTGCTAATGCCAAGTGTTCACCGCTCTTTATTCATGAGTATGCTTTAGCGCGTTTGAAGGCAGAGGGTTATTTATTGGGTGTTGCCTCAAATTCAGTCAAAGATTCTGTTGAACTCATGATGCGCAAGTCTCATTTACATGAGAGGTTAGATGTTTTACTTTCCAATGAAGATGTAGAACAAGCTAAACCTGCCCCTGATATATACCTAAAGGCGGCGGCAATGTTGAAATTAAAGCCAGAAGAATGTTTAGTTATTGAAGATAATCAGCATGGAATTGCTGCGGCTAAAGCAGCTGGGGCTGAGGTAATGGCTGTTGCGCAGGTGACCGAGGTCAATTATCAAAACATTATGGCCCATATCAAGCAAGCGGAAAGAGCCATATGAACGTATTAATTTTGGCGGCAGGCAATTCGGCTGCTACTAATGCCGATGGCTACCCCTTGTGTTTATCGGAGGTAATGGGAAAGCCATTAATACAGGTGATGTTGGAGAAATGGCAGGGATTAGAGGTTCATTTTTTCATTATGTTTAATGGGGCTGACGTACAAAAGTATCACTTACATCAAGTGGTAGAACAAGTTAGCCCACAAGCGCAAGTGATTTCAATCCATTCGGCCACTGCTGGTGCTGTTTGTACGTCTCTGATGGCAATAGATCAAATTAATAATGCTAAGTCTTTGGTCATTTTAAATGGTGACGAAATATTAGATATAGATTATGCAAAAGCCTTACAATTTTTTTCTGATCAGCAGTTAGATGCGGGTGTCGTCATATTTGATTCAGTCCACCCACGCTATTCCTATGTACGACTTGATGAAAATGGATTGGTAGTAGAAGCTGCAGAAAAAAATCCAATTAGCCGCAATGCAACTGTTGGTTTTTATTGGTACAAAAAAGGTAGTAATTTTGTGCAAGCAGCAATGAGCTCCATCAAAAAGCAGGCATTGCTTGACCCACCTTATTTTGTTTGCCCAGTGTTTAATGAGCTCGTTTTAGGAGGGCAGAAAATTGGCGCATTCCGCATTGATAAGGCTGCATATAAACCGTTAAAAACTAAACAACAGTTAATGGAATTTCAGGCTAGCATGGCACTCTCAGGAAAGTCCCTATGAAAAAGGGACATCTTCGCAATATGGTCAAGGGCTGGTTTGTTGGTAATTTCGAGCCTACAGTTTTTCGAACGAATGCCTGCGAGGTAGGTATTAAGTACTATGTAAAAGGCGACAAGGATGCAGCGCATTTCCATAAAATTGCGACTGAAATAACAGTGATTCAAAGTGGTAGGGTATTAATGAATGGGGTTGAATACCAAACTGGCGATATTATCGTGATCGAGCCTGGGAATGCCACCGACTTTGTTGTGCTTGAGGATACGGTTACCGTAGTAGTTAAAGTGCCTGGAGCACAAAATGATAAATATTTAGATTAAATAAGTTAATGCCCTATAGTTAAAAAAAGGGGGGGCTAAAAATTACTGCTATGGCAAATCAATGCCATGTTTTTTCAGGATAGTTTTCCAAAAATCAGGATCATATTTTTCCCAAGCGTGGCAAGCAAAAGGCAGTTTTTCTTTATTCAGATCATAAAGAAAACTAGGCTCAGTATCAAACGCAAATTCAATTGCTTCTGTTATGGGGGCAACTTTAAAAAAGCAGAATTTTTTTGGAATCAGCAAACTCCAATATACATCTTCGTTTACTTGAGGAAATAATGGCGCACGATTAAGGCAAAAAAGTAGGCGATGTTTAATAAATTTGAGAGCGCTTTTTAGATCAAGGTAGGATTTTGGGCTTGCAGCAAGAAAGTTAGGCACATACCGCAATGGGCTTTCACATCTTAGAAAATCAGGGATACGACGTAAAGATAATCCACCATTACCAACCCCAAGCAACCTAAGTGGTTTAGTAGGCAATGCAAATCCATTGAAGAAAGGTGCGCCAATAAAAGAAAAACCTTTATTGCACCATGCACTAAGTTGATCACTTAGAATTAATGCATCGGTTTGTGCAATAAGTAAGTATTCATATTGAGCAAAGGTGCGATAGAAGCTAAATGATTTTAATAGCTTGTTATACCCCGCAATACTACCTAAATACTTATCGGGAAAGGCCTGGAACAACACTTTACGTGGCCAAGATTTCGCTTCAGTTTGAAAGTCTTTTAATAGATGATGAGGGCAAGCAATACAAATAGGATAATTCTTAAGCACTTCGAGAGTGCGATTGAAGGAGAACCACTCGGCTGTCGAAAAATCTGTCTTGTATAAAGGAATCAGTACAAGAACTTTAAATTGGCTATTAGGCAGATTATTTTCCATTACCAATATTGACGCAGTTTTTTTATGATTCGCCTTGGTAAGCGAAGTAAGAACCAAGGCCATTGTTGATTTAGGCCCCCAAGAAGATGATCATAGGTATATTGATCTGCAATGCAATCCTGCCGTACATCGTAAGGGTGAATTAATACTCCCAAGGGTGAAGTTGGCTGTCCATCTTGATCTTTATAAGCAACGGTATGCGTGCCATCCGGACCAAAGCCAATATTAGAAACTAAGTTAACGTTTGGGATTGCTGTCAAGCCGCCGTGATGCCAAATATTGGCTGTCCACGGATAGTCCCAGGTATCAATTTCATTACGGTACATACGATCAAAGATCTTAGACCAGTATTGGCGTTCAAATTTATTAGGGGTGTGGGTAAGCCATTCAGGTGAATTTTTCCAGCTTGGCCAGAAAGATAGGCTTGGGTCATTTTTTTGCCACGCCCTACGCCAAGTTGCCCAACCCCAAATATGGCTATATTTTGAAAAATAGTAGGAAGATTCCCCGCGATGAATGCCATCTTGAAAATTACATCCAGCAATTGTCATCACGCGAGGGTCATTAGCATACCGCTTTAATAAGTGTGAGCAAAAACTATAAAAGTCTGCATTAGGCAAGCAATCATCTTCTAAGATAATTGCTTGCTCTACTCGCGAAAAGACCCAGTTAAGACCAGAAATAACCCTCTTTTTACAGCCCAAATTTACTTCAGAAAAATTATGTTCAACTTCGCATGGCCAGTCAACTTGGGAAACAATTTCACGTACTAGGGCACAATTTTGTGTATCCGTTGGATGATCCTGTCGAGGACCATCGGCGACAATAAGTAAATGCCTAGGCTGTTGGGCTCTAATTGAGTTAAAAGTTTTCTGGGTATGCCGGGGGCGGTTAAAAACCAGAAAGGCGATGGGAGTATCTAATGTCATTGACTAAGCAGAATATAGTAGATCAGAATAGTTATCAATTTGCAAAGTAAAATTGGTTTTCTATACCAAATAAATAGCCAATCTGTGCTCAATGGACCTTTATGCATAATGCGTTTTTTAGTCAATCCAATAAAGTGAGTAAAGCACTTTTTTTGGGTCTAACCTTTATTTTACTTCTCGGGATCGGGGTTAGTTTATATAAAGACTTTAATATATCTTCAGATGAGCAAATTGAGCGTTCTAATGGGGTTATTTCTCTACTTTATATAGGCGATCTATTTAAGATAGGCCGCATTACCTCGGAGCCTGACATGGCTAGTCATCGCTATCTTGGCTCATTAGATCAATGGAAAGATCGCGATTACCCAGTAGGGTTTAACCTACCTGCGGTAGTGATTGAAAAATTACTGAAGCTAAATGACGAGAGAAAAATTTACTTTTTACGGCATCTGCTTACTTATTTAACCTGCCTATTAGGTAGCTATGCAATTTTCCGATTAGCTGAAAGGCGTTTTTCTGATTGGCGTATTGGCTTGTTGGCTTTAATATTTTTTACATTAAGCCCACGATTTTTTGCCGAATCATTCTATAACTCTAAAGATTTAGTTTTTCTTGCTTTCTTTGCGTTGGGTATGAATTCAATGATTGAGTTTATTTTGCACCCGAGAGTTAAAACTGCTTTGTTATTTAGTTTGGTGACGGCATTGGCAATCAATATTCGCATTATGGCAATAATCTTACCCATTGTTACCCTTACAGTAATTTATTTACAAGTTCTGCGCAAGGAGCGCAATTTCTTCGAATCAATTCAATACTATGGTATTTATCTATTGTTTGGATCAATTTTAACAATTGCCTTTTGGCCGTGGTTATGGGCAAACCCTTGGCTGCGCTTCGTGGAAGCCTTTAGCAATATGGCCAAGTTTCGCTGGGATGGCGATATGCTTTATCTTGGCAGCTTAGTTCGTTCTAGTAATTTACCTTGGCATTACATACCCGTGTGGATTGGCATTACAACACCATTTTTATATTTGATTTTAAGTGCAATCGGAATGGTTGCTGTATTAAAAAATTTATTGAACTGTGGGAGCAGATTATGGCAGACGAATGCTGATTTACAAGATCTAATTTTTCTTGGTCTTTTTATTGCACCAATTGCTGCAGTAATTTTAATGAAATCTATTCTTTATGATGGCTGGCGGCAGATGTATTTTATCTATCCTGCTTTTTTATTAATTGCTATTAGAGGATGGGTCTTAGTTTGGTCGTGGACTCAGCAGCAAACGCGCGGCCAAAAAATCTATCAAGCATTTATTGCTACAGTTTTGTGTGTGTCACTAAGCTCAACAGCGCTGTGGATGATTCAATCGCATCCCATTCAAAATATTTATTTTAATTTTTTAGCTGGAAAAAATTGGAAAGATAATTTTGATGTCGATTATTGGGGTTTATCAAATCGACTGGCCCTAGAATATATTGCCGATCATGACCCACGTCCCTTAATTAATATTGATCAAGGCAGCTTCTCTAATCCAGGCTTAGCTCTAAAAATTATCAGTCCAGAAAGACGCGCAAGAATAAAATTGCTGGAGCGCAACGATTGCTGCATTAAGGGAGATTATTTAATTACTAATTTTCGACTTGATAAGGCTAACTATTCCCAATATCCTAATTTAAGCCTTTTCCACAGCATCGAGGTTGGTAATGAGCCAATAATGGCGATCTATAAAAGAGATTGATTAGAATGGCCAATCAAGGCTGCTTAATCGAAGATTAATTCAAGCTTAAAACCCTATAATGTTTGCAATTAAGCATTTTTGGAAATCTTGATCTATGTTTTTATGTAGCTATTCAACTGTGGGCACCGATGAAAAATGAAGCTTTGCGTATAGTGCGTTATTTTTTTGTTGGCGGAGTGTCTGCGGTAGTTGACATTGGCCTTTTTGCATTATTTGCTAGCTACCTTGGCTGGCCTTGGCTGCCCGTATCAATTGTTACCTTCATCATAGGTACTACTACTAATTATTTTCTTTCGATTCGCTTTGTATTCGAAAGCGGAGTGCGCTATGAAAAACATCATGAAATATTAGGCGTATTTATTGTGAGTGGCCTAGCGCTTATTGTTAATCAAACGATTTTATATCTATCAATAGAGTTACTTCATTGGCATTTAATTTTTTCAAAATGTGTTGCAACTGGTATCGTATTTTTCTGGAATTATTTTGGACGTAGGCGTTTTATATTTTGATTTATTTTGAGATATGTATTTATTTGGAATGCAAAATAAGACTCAATTAACGCAATTACTAATTGGCTGGGCTATTTTTTTAACCTTCGTGTGTGGGTTTTTAATGCAGTCAGTTGATTGGTTTCGGGCAACCCCAGGAGATTTGGCAGATCCTCGATTCAACAGCTATCTATAAGAGCATGTATGGTTATGGCTAAGGGGAATTAGCCCCAATTTATGGAGCCCTAATTTTTACTATCCCTTTACTAATATTTTGGGGTTTAGTGATAATTTCTTCGGCTCTTTTTTCATCTATGGTTTTTTTCGATCGCTGGGATTTAATCGCCCACTTGCTTTTGATGCCTGGTTCGTAGTTGGAAGTATCCTTAACTATATTGCTAGTTATTGGGCTTTTCGTCTTCTTAAACTTTCAGTAGTATCAAGTGCCCTGGGTTCTTTTGTATTCGCTGCATCTTTACCCAACTTAAGCGTTGATAATTCAGTGCAACTCGTATACCGTTTCGCTGTGCCTCTTGCATGGACATTTTTCTATTTGGCCTATGTAAATAAGCGTCCACTATTTTTTGCTTTAACCGCACTGTGTATTGCCGAACAATTTTATTGTTCGATCTATGTGGGTATTTTTTTGATTTACTTATTAGTTTTTACCTATATAGGACTGCGGTTTGTAAAACCCAATCCCTTAGAAATTGAGCGACAAAAATATTCTGCTTTTGAAAGCATTTTTAGTTTATTAGTAATAATTTGTGCTGGGATAGCGGTTGGATGGATACTGCTTCAATACCATGATATAGCCCAACAATATGGCCTCAGTAGAAGTGCTGAAGAGGTTATTTCTGGTTTACCAAAAATATCAAGTTATTTCCTATCTGATCGTTCACCGCTAGGGGCTTTGTGGGGTTTTAATTTAGTTGATTTTTCTCATCGGCAAGAAAATCAATTATTTATTGGTGTAGGGACTACAGTTTTTGTTTTTTACGGAATTAAGGAATTATGGAATTCATCATTACCTAAATATTTTAAGCAGATTGGACGCATTGCATTGATTGCCATGGGGTTACTTATATTAGGTACCTTACAAATAAATGGCCATTCAATTTATAATTTATTTTTAAATCTACCTGGTATTACCGCAATTCGTGCTGTCGGACGCATTATTTTAGTTATACTTTTCCCGATCAGCCTGTTAGTGGCTATTGGTAATGAAGCCCTAGATAAAAAACTAATTGCTTATAAAAATTATCTTAAGTTAATAATCGTTGGAATAGTTATTTTGTTGATTACAGTTGAATCATGCTTATCAAACCATGATCGAACTCCTATTACATTTTGGAATGCGAGAATGCAACGTTTAAATGATTTAATGCCCAATTCTATGCCGCAAGATCCAATCCTATTTGTTCAACCTACTTACGCTGAAAAATTTATTTTTAGCGAGATTGATGGAATGCTATTTGCGCAAGACTTAAATTTACCAACGCTAAATGGCTATTCTGGAAGCTTGCCACCAAATTATCCGAAAATTTCGGGTTCAATACAGGAGCGTCTTGATGCATTTGCCAAGTCTAATCATACTGATTTGGAATGGGCGCAGAAAACTACTAAGCGGATTGTGAATATTCAAAATAATGGCCCATGGCTAATTAAAAATACGCCTGTAGATAAGTTGAATCAAGTCATATCCTTTTCAAGCGAAAATAACACGAATCAATTATTCTTATTAAGTGGGTGGGCAATGCCCGAGCCTTGGGGTACATGGGCTATAGGCAATAATTCTGCATTAATATTACCTATCCCTAAGGGAGTTGCTAGAGAATTAATCCTTAAAGTGCGTTTTTTTATCAATGAGCAACATCCTCAGCTAAATCTAAGCTATTCGGTAAATAACGATCCCCCTAAGCAGGTTGTGGCCGGCATTAATGCCGCAAATACTTTTCTCATCCCCATTACCGCTGAAATAAGCAACAAAGGATTTGTCTCAGTTCAATTTTATTTTGCAAATCCAGCATCACCTAAAGATCTTGGACTTGGTGATGACATTAGAGCTTTAACGTTAGGTCTCGAATCAGCTCAATTTCACTAAAATTTCATAAGATAGAGCCTAATAAGGTATTTTGCTCGCTAAGATTACAATAGTAACTGGTAATAATTTAAATCAACTTGACCTTAAAAAATGCTTTCTGCCCGCCCTAATCCGTTTAGTTTAAGTGTTGTAGTGCCTTGCTACAACGAGGCTGGGCATTTATTAGAGTTTATAAGCGCCCTTAAGGCAACTATTTCTCCAATTACATCCAATTGGGAGATTTTGATTGTAAATGATGGGAGTATAGATGCGACTCGCGAAATTATTTTGCCATTAATTCCTCAGGGGAAGTTGCGCTATCTGGAGTTTTCTAGAAATTTTGGTAAAGAAGCTGCTTTGATGGCGGGTATTGATCATGCCAAAGGTGATGCGGTTTTATTAATTGATGCTGATTTTCAGCATCCCTTGGATAGAGTTGCTGAAATGGCTGATTTATGGGTACATGGCTATGACATGGTTTATGGGGTCATTGTAAATCGAGCGCAGGAAGGTTTTATTAAGAAGTTAGGCGTACGCTTTTTTTATTCATTACTTAAATATACGGAAATCCCCATACCCGAAAATGCAGGCGATTTTCGTTGGCTTGATCGTAAAGTTGTGAATGCTTTGAAACGCCTTCCTGAACGCAATCGTTTTATGAAAGGCCTTTATGCTTGGGTGGGCTTTAAATCAATTGCTTTGCCCTTTGTGCCGCTCGAGAGGGAGGGGGGTATGACTAGCTTTAACACTAAAGGCCTTTCACGTTTGGCGCTTTCAGGGATAACATCATTTAGTGTCATGCCTTTACAGGTTTGGACAATCTCTGGCTTTGTTATTTCTGTGCTGGCAGTCGTTTACGGTATTTATGTAGTAATTGATACTATTTTTCGCGGTAATGCAGTTAGTGGTTGGCCAACATTAACCGTTGCAATTATGCTTTTTTCAGGAATTCAATTGTTATCTATCGGTGTCTTAGGCGAGTATATCGGACGAATTTTTAATGAAGTTAAGCAGCGCCCCCTTTATGTGATTGCTGAAGATATAGAAACAAAAAGCAATTGATATTTTTCCTAAGCCTTTACTTAATTAAGCGGCTTAAATTTGTAAATTTATAGCAGGGCATTGTGTATTGAAATCTCAATTTTCTACAAAGTTAATTTATTTGATGCCAATTCTAATTGGGATCAGTATTTTTTATTTAGTGATTGGCCCCGCTGTTTTAGATCCGAGATATATTTCTTGGATTCAAGATGGTGACCCCGCCCAGCAGTATTTAGGTTGGACTCTATTTCGGCAAAGCCCATGGCAAATACCATTTGGTTTAAATCCGAATTTTGGAATGGATATTGGCTCCTCTATTGTTTATTCCGACTCGATTCCTTTGGCGGCAATTTTTTTTAAAGCGCTTTCTCCTTTATTGTCGGAACCATTTCAATATTTCGGTTGGTGGACTTTGCTTTGCTTCGTATTACAAGCCTATTTTGCTTGGCTCTTAGCCCGCTTAATTACTAAAGAGCTTTTACAGCAATGGCTAATAACTGGTCTAATAACATTTTCTTTGCCCATGTTATGGCGTGTTGCTTTTCATCATTATCTTCTCGCACAATTTTTAATTTTGGCTGGTTTGTATTGCAATTTTACTAAACCGCTACAGTGGCATAAATTACTATGGATTTTATTGCTATCTGTAGCAGTACTCACTAATTTTTATGTGTTTGTGATGGTTTTAGTCTTGTGGGTAGGTAATGCTTGTGATTGCATGAGAAGAGGGCAGGTAGCATTGCGCACCCTATGCTTTGATATTCTTTTAAGCAGCCTCTTTTTAATCGGTGTGATGTGGCTGGCAGGTTATTTTACTGTGGGGTCAAACAATTCTTTTGGGTCGGGTATGTATGGATATAGCCGGCTTAATTTAATCGCCTTAATAGATGCTAATGGCTGGTCTTGGTTAATACGAACTTTGTCCCCAACGTTACCTTCTTTTGCTGGAAATAATTATGAAAGTTTTCATTTTTTAGGGATGGGTGGGTTGATATTGGCAATGTGTGCGCTCTGGAAAATTCGCGCATCAAAAACTGTTTTGCTACAGCAGATATTGTGCTATCGCTACTTATTATTTTTTATTAGCAGCTTATCACTCTTTGCGATTACTAATTGGGTTAGTGTAGGCCCATATAGTATTCATGTGCCGATTCCCGAATTCTTATTTTCTTTGGCGACCGTATTAAGATCATCTGGCAGAATGTTTTTGCCCATGTTTTATTTATTATTTTTAGCAATTTTATATATAGTAACTCGTAGCTACTCCAAATCGATTGCCACTACTTTGCTTGCTACTGCATTGCTTATTCAGGTAGTAGATTCTGCGCCAGCTTGGATTGTAAAGCGGCGTTATCTTGCACAAACTTATGAAAATCTGAATTCATCTGATTTTGCTACACCTCTACATAATCCATTTTGGCAAGGTGCTGCTAAACATTATAAAAATGTTGTAACTATTTTTACGCCGCCCAAAAAAGGGTTTATTCCACCTAATTGGGCCCCCTTTGCTGCATTAGCTGCACAATATCACTTGGCAACTAATTCAGTTTACTTGGCTCGTTTTGATGAAAAAAAAGCCGTGCAAGCGCGCCTAACCCTTGAAGCTGATAGTAATGCCGGGCATTACCATGATGATACTTTGTATATTATTGGTGACGAACGCGTGATTCCGACATTAATTCATTTAGATCGAAGTCGAGATTTATTTGCCAGAATTGATAACTTCAATGTTTTAGCGCCAGGTTGGTTTAGTTGTGCTACCTGTGTTTCTGTGCCCAAAGAGGCAATTATTTCAATGAGTATTCCCCCAATTCAGAAGGGGCAGAATATTTCCTTCGGCAAGGGCGGAGTAGGGAGTTTATTTTTAATTGGCGTTAATACCTATGATAATGTCGGCTATGGCTGGGCTTGGCCAGAAGCTTGGGGCGTATGGTCAGAGGGCAATAAAGCCCAGTTTGTTTTACCATTGCCTAGTAGTGGCGTTACAAATACCTTAACGCTGAGCATGCGGGCACTAGTTTCAAAGCAACATCCCCAGCAAATAATTGAAGTATATGTGAATAATGTGTTGTTTCGAGTTGTCACACTCACGGACCCCAGCAAAAATAGTATTGAAATTCCGATTACTTCAGCTATTACTCAGGCTGGGTTTATTCAGATAGAGCTCAAATTTCAAAACCCAATTAGGCCGAAAGATTTGGGAATGGGTGATGATGGGCGTTTGGTTGCGATAGGTTTAGAGGATGCCAGATTTGAATAAGGTAATGCAGTTTATTACTCCGCTTGCACTTGGCACTGTAGCATTTTTCTTGGTAGTGGGTCCATTAGCATTAAATCCACTGAATATTGCTTGGCTTATGGATGATTATGATCCAACCCAACATTTTTTAGCTTGGGATTTTTTTCGCCATCATCCCTGGACTTTTCCTGTAGGCCTTAATCCCAGTTTTGGTCTGGAATTAAGTTCCTCTATTTTGTATGCCGACTTAATTCCTGCCTTAGCTATATTTTTCAAAATCTTTTCTGGAGTGCTACCAGAACCATTTCAATATTTTGGAATTTGGTATTTAATTTGCTTTATTTTGCAAGCCTATTTTGCTTGGCTTTTAGTCGGATTATGCGCTGATAAGTTTTGGGTCCGCCTATGTGGGTCAGGATTATTACTTTTCTCCCCAATCATGTTTTGGCGAATTGGCATTCATGCAGCATTAGCGGGCCATTTTTTAGTACTCGCTGCCTTATGGCTGAATTTAAGGCCATACAGCTATGGTCAGACATGGCGCTGGACAGTTTTGTTAGTATTGGCTGGCTTAATTCAGCCCTATATCTTGGGTATGTTACTGCCTTTATGGTTGGCAGATCTGACTGATCGATCATTAGCTTTGAAGGCGCAAGGCAGTCCCACTAGGCGCACTAACTTTACCTACAAATTAGTTATTGAGGTGGGTATTGTTTTGCTATCCCTAGTTTTATTTTTATGGCAGGCTGGCCTATTTGAAGTCAAGCTTGGCGGCAGTGCTACTGGAGAGTACGGCTCCCCCTTATTTGTTTTTAATCTCTTAGGATTTTTTAATGCGCAAGGCTGGTCTTATATTTTGCCGAATATTGGGATGCCGACCAATTTTGATGGCTATGCTTATTTTGGCTTAGGTGGAATTATTGCTTTGCTAGGCGCCGCTTACTTAACGGTTAGAAAAGGCCAGGTTTTTTTCTGGCGCGGACATTTTTTCTTCATATTCACATTAGTTGGTTTAGCTGTCTTTGCAATTAGTAACCATGTCATGATTGGTAATTTAGAGTTAGAAATTCCGATCTCGAAAAATTTACAACAGCTTGCGAGTGTATTTCGTGGATCTGGACGAATGATTTGGCCTACATATTATTTTTTAATTCTGTTATTTATTTTTAATATTTGCAAGCTAACGAGCGAAAAACTAGCAGTGGTAATTTTAGCCTTTTGCTTTCTAGTGCAAGTAGGCGATACAAGTGCGGGCTGGCTAGCTAAGCGAAGACATAAATTAATGCTGCCCCGCACGAGCAGTTTTCAATTACCTCTCGTAAATCCATTTTGGGTAGAAGCGGCTAAACATTATAAAAAAATAGTCCATCGTAATTATTCAACTGACCCAAAGACGTACAATATTGGCTGGAGTTTATTGGCAAAATACGCCGCTCAATATCATTTAGCCACTAATTCAGTGTGGCTATCACGCTATGATGCTGTGCAGCGCAATAATATGGAAAAACGCTACAATGAAGCGCTTGCACGAGGACAATTTGACTCCGATACCTTGTATGTTATTAAAGATGACGAAGTTTACAAAGTCTTGTGGCATATTGACTCAAAAAAAGATCTTTTTGGACGTATTGATGGCATCAATGTAGTGGCCCCTGGTTGGTTGAATTGCAAGACTTGTCTGCCGATTTCATTCGATCAGGATTTAAGTCAACTTTTGCATGAGCCAGGCGTACGTAATACCCATTACTTTGATCGCAGCCGGCTGTCGCCCTATGTTTTATCTATGGGGTGGAGTAACCCCGAAGCGTGGGGCACTTGGTCCGATGGCCAGTATGCTAGCCTTTCATTTTTGGTGCCTAAAAATTCAGTCCATGAATTAACTTTAAAAATTCAAGCCTTTATTCCGCAAGGACATCCTCAGCAGGTCATCGATGTGATGGTTGGCGGAAATATGTTAAAAACAATCACCCTAAGCAAACCAGACCAAAATACGATCAATATTCCGCTTAACCAAGTAGATCTGGACGCAGGATTTCTGCAAATCTATTTCCGTTTTCATAACCCTGTCAGACCCAGCGATATTGGAATGGGTGATGATAAGCGCCTTTTAGCTATTGGCCTGATTTCCGCAACTTTCCATTAATTCTGGCTAACTTAGAACAACAGTAAAATACTGTTATGACTAATCTGCATGCTCCTTTGATCATTGTTACCCCCTATTATGAAGATGGGGCTGCTACCAAGCATTTGATCGAAGAGCTCATGAGTCAATTGTCCGGAAAATTACCTGGCCAATTTCATGAATCTAAGCCACATCTTGTTCTGGTTGATGATGGTTCAATTCACGAACCCTTTAATCCAATCCTACTTGAAAATAATGGATTTGGCGGGGACATTCTTTATTTAAAGCGTAATTTAGGCCATCAACGGGCTATTGCTGTTGGCCTTTCTTATGTTGCCACCCAATTTCCAACTGGTACGGTGGTAGTGATGGATTCCGATGGTGAAGATAAGCCCGCGAGTATTATTCAGCTTCTCCAGCAATTAGAAGCAAATCCTAATGCCGATGTAGTTGTGGCAACCCGCAAGAGCCGAGTTGAGTCATGGCGCTTTCAATTCTTCTATTTTTGGTATAAGTTGTTTTTTAAATTAGCGACTGGCCGCTCTATTAGTTTTGGTAACTTTATGGTACTTAAGCCACATGCTGTTAAACGCATAGCGGTAATGCAAGAATTATGGATTCATTTTGCAGGAACAGTGTTACTTTCAAAATTACGTATTAGTCAATGCCCCATTGATCGTGGATTACGATATGCGGGAAAAAGCAAAATGAATTTTGTCGGCTTAGTACTGCATGGGTTTAAAGGTCTCATGGTTTTTGCGGAAGATGTGTTTGTCCGCGTTGGTATTTTTTGTGCAGTGATAGCTATCATTTCCTTGTTGCTAATGCCTATTCCCTTAATGTTGAAATTTATGGGAATGGCCTCACCAGGCTGGGCGTCTATTTTGATTGGCGTTTTCTTGCTCATTTTTATTCAAACTGGAACCCTTACTTTATTAACCTTGCTTTTAACTGGCCTCACGAAAGGCGGTGGAGTAACAGACTTTAGCTATGAGCTATTTGTTGCTAAAAAAGAGCACGTTTTCATAAAAAAATCTTAACGTGCTGCATACACTATTGAATTTCCAGCCCAAACTTACTTCAAATCAACGTTTTTTATGGGCAGCAATCATTCTCATGCTAGGCGTAACCTTAAGGGTATTATTGCCTTTAAGGGGATTTAATTATGACATTGAGTCATGGAAAATAGCTGCTGATATTCTTATTCAGAAAGGTAATGTATACGGAGAAACAGGACGTTATAACTACGGCCCGATTTGGTTCCATATTCTACATTGGCTTGATACTTTTCCGGGCACTGGGATAGCTGAGTTCGTTTCATTTCGGTGGAAAGTGGCAGTATTCTTAACGGCTGTAGATGCCGCAATCTTTTTAATTTTATTACGGCATTTCAATTTAGTTGTAGCCGCACTTTTTTTCTTAAGTCCTGTGTCTATCATTATTACTGGGTACCATAGCCAAATGGATAATTTGGCGGTGTTGTTTGGTTTATTGGCAATGCTGTGTATGAATCAGCGAGCTAAGATTGGCCTTTGGCCTACTTTATTATTGCTAGGCATTTCTCTTTCTACTAAGCACCTGCTTTTTTTCTTCCCCCTATGGTTGGCTTTCAAAGAGCAGCGATGGTCGAGAAAAATCCTTATTATTGCAGTGCCCTATATTTTATTTTTAAGTTTATTTATCCCTTACTGGAATCTTGGCCAGAGCGGCATTATTAATAATGTCTTTTTATACCGCTCAGTAAATAATGCGCCTTTATGGAATCTATTTTTACCCCAATCTTTCTTCCATGTTGTTCCACCTGTAATTTTATTTTTCTTGAGTTTATTTCTATTGGGACTTGCTTGGCATAAGAAACCACCCCTAGAGCTATATTTTTCCTATTTAATTGCAGTAGTCGTTTTTTCATCGGCAATATCGAATCAGTATTTAGCTATTACATCACCTGCCATAGCTACTCAGTGGAACTGGGCCTATGCCTTGTTTACTGCTTATGCAACAGTCTTTTTATCGGTAGATTGGGCTGGCTTGATGATTGGATTTTTGCAAAGATTCCTCCACTGGGAAGGACAAAATGGTTATATGCCTGCAATCGCCTTATTATTTTTAGGCCTAGTACTTTCACTCCTAAGAAGTGGTTATAGACCCAACTGGAAACATTTTTATTTATGGCCACAGCAGTTTTATCGCTGGCTTTACAAAGAGCTAAGGTTGCAAATTCAGGCTCCTTGGTAAGTTTCGAGAGATAGAGTAAATGAATTCTAAGTCAGCCACTTCTGTAAACATTTTAAGCCTGAGCATACCGTTTGCGCTGGGCTTATTCGTTTTCTGGTTGGTGGTGGGTTTTAGTATTGTTAATCCAATAAATATTGGCTGGCTTGCTGGCGGACTTGACCCAACTCAGCACTATTTAGGTTGGGTTTTTTTTCGCCAAGGTCCATGGGAATTGCCTTGGGGGCTAAATCCCAACTTTGGCATGAGTATTTCGTCCTCCATTGCTTTTTCTGATTCAATTCCTTTATTAGCATTTATCTTTAAGCCATTTAGTTTCTTATTGTCTGAGCCTTTTCAATACCTTGGTATATGGACAATGCTCTGTTTCGTAATGCAGTCGGTATTTGCTTGGCTTTTAATGGGGTTAGCAAGCTCAAACCTTTATTTACGCTTTTTGGGAACAGGTTTATTACTTTTTGCACCAGTGATGTTTTGGCGAATTGGAGTTACCAGCGCTTTGGTAGGCCAATTCTTAATCTTAGCTGGACTGTATCTCAATCTTCGCCCAAAAAATCAATATCAAAATTGGTTTTGGGCGCTACTGATCTTAAGCTCAGCTTGGGTACATTTTTATCTTTTAGTAATGGTACTAGGACTATGGTTTGCCGATATAAGCGATCGTCCGCGAAAAAATTTTTTCAATTTTTTTATTTACATTAGCATCAATATTGCTATGCTATTTTTTGCCTTATGGCTAGCAGGCTTTTTTGCTGTCAACGCCACCGCAGCTTCTACAGGAAATTATGGCATTGGCCGAATGAATTTATTAGCCCTATTTGATTCAAATGGGTGGTCTCGTTTGCTACCTGAAATTGCTGAAACTCCAAAACATTACAATTCTGCCGATTCTGTCTTAAACCATTTTGAAGGTTTTAATTATTTAGGTTTAGGCGTGATCATATTAATTATTTTTGCTTTGCGTGGTATTTATGCGAAGGGTATATTGCTTAAGCAGGCAACAGTTTCGCATCGCTTTTTACTGTTAGTAATGATCGCCTTTGCAATGTTTGCAATTAGTAATCATATTGGTTTAGGTTTAAAGGAATGGGTTATACCGCTACCCAATAAGGTAATTGCCTTTGCTAGTATTTTACGAGCCTCTGCCAGACTGTTTTGGCCAGTCTTATATTTATTTGTATTGGTCGCTATCTTTTTAGTAATTCGGACTTATTCTTACAAGCAGTCACTTTTTATTTTAGCTGCTACATTATCAGTGCAAGTTTGGGATACCCATATTGCTTGGAGTGCACTTAGATCTCGCTTAAGCCAACCAGCTGTTACAAGTTGGGATACGCCACTAAAAAATCCGTTTTGGGATGAAGCAAAAAAACACTATGATGCTTTCATGCGAATTCCTGCGCAAAATAATGTTAGCGGCTGGGAAATTTTAGCGACTTATGCAGCGAAAAATCATTGGACAACAAATTCAATTTTTTTGTCTCGTGTGAGTGAACTGAAATTAAGACAGGCTAATGAGACCTTAGAGAAAGCGATGGCAACAGGTCAGTATGAATCTCGTCATCTTTATGCGTTGGCAGATGATAAGGTGATACCAGCACTTTTAAACCTAAATAAGCAAACAGACTTATTGGCTCGAATTAATGACTTAAATATATTGGCTCCAGGATGGCTCACCTGCACTACTTGTCCTGTGGTGCCTAAAGAGTTCAATATCTCAGCATTTGTACCGCAATTTGAGCGTAACGTACCAATTGATTTTTCAAGATCACGTAAATTTGATTTGGCATTAATAATGGTTTCGGGTTGGGATTATCCTCAGCCATGGGGCAGCTGGGCTTTAGGACGTGATGCTAAATTGGTCTTACCATTGCCCAAAGCTGCCATAAACAATCCCATTACCGAATTGGTATTAATAGCGCGTGCTGTTGTATCCCCAAGGCATCCAGAGCAGCATGTCGAGGTATGGGTGAATGGAGAGTTACAACAAATTGTTAATTTGATGCGAGGAGAGGGTAACCAGATTACAGTAGCATTGCCGGCCGCTGCGCAGCGCTTGGGTTATGTAACTGTAGAATTTCGCTTTCCCGATCGAGTTCGACCGCAAGACATTGGCATGGGGGACGATATTCGTGAGCTGTCCATGGGTTTGGTCACAGCAACCTTTCATTAAATGATTATGAATTATTCTGGCTGGCAGAAGCAATCGCTGCTCTACCTGGTACCGATTGTCCTGGGCGTGCTGAGTTTTTTTTTAGTCGTAGGCCCCTATGCTTTAAGCCCCACTAATCTTGCATGGTTAGATAATGGCTTTGATCAAAGCCAACATTATTTAGGTTGGGCATTTTTTAGGGATAGCCCTTGGTCATTTCCCTTAGGTCTTAATCCTAAATTTGGAATGGATATCAGTTCTGCAATTGTCTATTCTGATTCTATTCCCTTATTAGCTATTTTATTTAAGGGTATCTCCACATTCTTACCGACTCCCTTTCAATATTTTGGGATTTGGATTTTGGCTTGTTTTGTCCTGCAAGCCGTATTTGCCTGGAAGCTTCTGAGCTTATTTACCCAACAGTTTTGGCTACGATTATTTGCGGTTCTACTCTTCGTTTTTTCACCTCCCCTTTTTTGGCGCATAGGAATGCACGCGGCATTAGTGGGGCAGTGGACCATTTTGGCAGCCTTGTACTTAAATTTAAAGCGACATCAATCTCATCGTTTAATTGCATGGGGCGTCTTAATTTCCCTAACAGCCCTAATTCATTTTTATTTACTAGCTATGATTTTGGGGCTTTGGATTGCCAGTTTGGGTGATGCCTGGCGCGACAAGAGCGTCAGCTTAAGACAGTTAATTACTGAGCCACTCATTATTTTAATAATATTAGGTTTAGTCACTTGGCAAGCAGGCTATTTTGTCGTTAGTCCGGGTGCTGTAGCCACTCAAGATTATGGGATTGATCGCATTAATTTGCTTGCTTTGATGAACCCTCATCAATGGTCTTATGTCCTACCAACAATTCCAGACGTTCAAGGTTCTTTAAGCGATCTTGACTATACCGCTCGTAGCTATGAGGGCTTTATGTATGGGGGTTTAGGGGTCATTACTATCATTATTTTTGCCGTCCTGAATTTTCGTTCTAGCATAGCCTGGTTATCGGCAGCAGCTCAACGCCATCTAACTTTAATGGCTATTCTTTTTAGCTTTAGTCTGCTAGCGATATCCAATCAAATTGGCATCGGAGCTTACGGCTTTACTATTGAACTACCTGAGATGCTTTATCAATTAGTCAGTATTTTTCGCGCTTCGGGAAGATTTTTTTGGCCAGTCTTTTATATCCTTATCCTGACAGCCATTATTCTTATCTATAAACAGTATTCTTTGCGAGCCACACTAGGATTATTAATGGTGGCGGCTGTTATTCAACTATTAGATTTAAGTGCAGGGTATTTGCCTTTACGTCATCGCTTGATGCTGTCAAAGAGTAGCGAGTTTAGAACGGAATTAACTAATCCATTTTGGGATTTTTTAGGTCAACACTATAAAAAATTAGTACGGATACCAGTAAGGCCTGAGTGGGTGAATGTGCTTCCAGAAAATTGGAGTAAATGGTCTGCTTTTAGTGCCAAATATCATTTGGCTACAAACTCAGCCTATCTAGCAAGGCAAAGTGCATTGGGTTTATCCAAAAGTAATGATCAGCTTAAGGCCACTGTCCTTTCAGGGGATTATCAACGCGATACGCTATATGTTTTAGAAAATGAAGTAGTTCTTTTGGCAGCAGAACATTTGCATATGCAAGACGATTTACTTGGCCGTATTAATGGGGTCAATGTGCTCTTGCCTGGCTGGATAAATTGCGCGAGTTGTCGTACACCGTCTGATTTTGAAATCTTGGGCTTAAGTGATTTAGTACCCAAATTAAATCAAATTATTCTTTTTAATCAAGTAGGTTTAGGCCAATACTATTTGCCACGAGCAGATTGGGCCTGGCCAGAATCTTGGGGGGTATGGTCAAAAACAAATGCAGTTTCCATTCGTTTGCCAGTTCCCAAAGGGAATTTGGCTCAGCAGCTAATATTAACGATGCGCGCATTGGTTACCAAAGAACACCCCAATCAAATTATCGGCGTTACCGTTAATGGAAACCCAATGGAAACTGTAACGCTAACTAATGCAGAGCTTAATACTCTTAGAATTCCGCTTTCTGCGGTTAGCAATAAAACTGGCTATGTGGAGGTGCATTTTCAATTCCGCAATCCAATTACGCCCAAATCTATTGGTATGGGAGACGATGATCGATTGCTCTCGATCGGCCTGCTTTCAGCCGTTTTCGTACCCTAAGGAAAATACATTACGGCTAATCTCAATCATTACTACTAATCTAATTATAAAATAACTAATAATTTAATAAATTCAATATTCCTCTGAATCCCCTGCACCCTAAATACCGCCCCGATATCGATGGCCTGCGCGCACTAGCAGTGCTTGCGGTAATTGGTTTTCATGCCTTTCCTGAACTCATTCCCGGTGGCTTTATTGGGGTAGATGTCTTTTTTGTGATCTCAGGCTTTCTCATTTCTACCATCCTCTTTGAGAACTTAGCCGCCCAGTCCTTTTCTTTCCTTGATTTTTATAGCCGACGTATTCGCCGGATCTTTCCCGCTCTCATTTTGGTCTTAGTAAGCTGCTATTTAGTAGGTTGGTTTGTCTTATTGCCCGATGAGTACGGTCAGCTGGGTAAACATATGGCCGGGGGTGCTGGCTTTATCCAGAACTGGCTCTTATGGGGGGAGAGCGGTTACTTTGATAATGTGGCTGAGACTAAGCCGCTTTTACATCTGTGGTCTTTAGGGATTGAAGAGCAGTTCTACATTATCTGGCCCATTCTCTTGTGGCTAGCTTATCGCCTACGGCTTAATCTGCTGACGCTGACCATCCTCACGGGCCTGATCTCTTTTGCACTCAATATTCACGGCATTAGCGTTAAACAGGATTTAGTTGCCACCTTCTATTCGCCGCAGACACGCTTTTGGGAGTTGGCCATAGGCGCAGTCTTAGCGTACCTACTGCTTTATCCCAGTCCTAGATGGCAATCCTCTTGGGAGGCGGGTAAGCGCATGCTGTGCCGCGTGGTCTGGGCAGATCCCCAGTCCCCAAATACAGACGCAGCCAACCTTTTTTCCTACCTGGGTTTAACGCTGATCGTATTGGGGGCGGCCCTCATTAATAAAACGAGCGCTTTTCCAGGGTGGTGGGCGCTACTACCAACGGTGGGAGCGCTACTTCTATTGGCGGCAGGACCCCATGCTCATCTCAACCGCATCATCCTCTCTAATCGGCTGATCGTCGCCATTGGCCTAATTAGCTATCCCCTGTATCTATGGCACTGGGCGATCCTCTCGTTTTTACGCATCCTAGCGGGAGAAACCCCTTTATGGTGGCAACGAGCGCTTGGTCTGCTCATTGCCGTTGCTCTGTCATACCTGACTTATCGCTTCATAGAAAAGCCCATTCGGTTTGGTAAAAGCCCCAAGTGGCAACAGCGTAAAACGATTGCTCTCATCATTGTGATGCTCGCCATAGGGGGAGTTGGCTATAACACCCATGCACGGGATGGGTTAGCGTTTAGGTTTTC
>Ga0214919_10001829_pt1 | contig 34202 bp, 19 predicted proteins | sample LL1503_MetaG_FD_177994 | JGI IMG/M metagenome (GOLD analysis project Ga0214919, IMG submission 177994) | Freshwater microbial communities from Lake Lanier, Atlanta, Georgia, United States - LL-1503 | ecosystem: Environmental > Aquatic > Freshwater > Lake | place: USA: Georgia | collected...
TACAACCACGGGAGCTCGAGGGGCTGAAGCCCTCGTACCTACAACCACGGGAGCTCGAGGGGCTGAAGCCCTCGTACCTACAACCACGGGAGCTCGAGGGGCTGAAGCCCTCGTACCTACAACCACTGGAGCTCGAGGGGCTGAAGCCCTCGTAACAACTACTCAATATGATCCAACAACCACACAATATAATCTAACAACTACACAATATAATTCAACAACAACTCAATATCCAACAACAACTCAATATCCAACAACAACTCAATATCCAACAACTACTCGATATAATCCAACCACAAAATATAATCCAACAACCACAATACCATTAACAACTTATGGATATAAAATACCTGTAATATATAAAAGTCCAGATACTAAAGTTTTACAACGTAAATTTGATGGTACTTCAAATGTATATATACCAATTATATATAGTGATGATACAGAAGAAACATTTTCACCATTAAATTTATATGATGATAAATATGCAAAATATTAAAATAAAAAAAATAAAAGATAACATATAAAAAAATAAAAGATAACATATAAAAAAATAAAAGATAACATATAAACAAAAATAACAAATAAAATTTAAAATATTTTTAATTGAATTTATATTTTTTTGCAAAATCATCAATATTCATTAATTGAATACCTTTTTCACGTGCAGTTTTAATTTTTCCAGTATTTTCAGATGTATCTTTAGCAATAACTAAAGTAGTTTTTCCAGTGATACCAGAACCAATAGTTCCTCCTCCTTCAACAATTGCCTTTTCCATATCAGCATTTCTAACGCCAGTAAAAACAATTACCATACCTGCAAAATTATTACTAACATGTAATCCAGAATCATCTTTGGCTTTCTCTTTAGCTTTCTCTTTAGCTTTCTCTTTAGCTTTTTCTTCGCGATTTTCTAATTTAATCATTTTATATAATTCTAACCAATCTATAAATTTTGGCATACCGCTAATAAATATATCTGTTGATTTATCACTAAATCCTTCAATATTCATAATATGATCTCGATGAACTTCATTTTTTTTCCATTTTTCAAGAAAATTTGGTATAGCATCAATAATTAGTTTAAATTTCTTTTCACCAAGTCCTAATCCAAATACATTACTAGCCATCATATATCTTTCAATAGGTTGTGGTATATCAATAACTTTATGTATAGAATTATAAACATTGGTTGCACTTTTGAGTTGAAATCCATCCATCCCAGCAATTACATCAGGTGTTAATTGTAAAATTGTTTTAACTTCATTATAACCTGCATTTACCAATTTTTTAACAACACCTTCACCAACACCTGCAATTTTCATAACTTCAAAAAATGATATAATACGCTTAGTATTCACATCTTCATTATCTTCAATATTATCTACAATTGCATCAACATTAGTTTCATTCCAATGCCATTTAATAGTTTTATCTGGCATTTGGGCTTCTTTAGCCGGTTTAATAATAGAATATATATAAGGGATTACATCCCCACTTTTAATGATTTGTATTTCTGCTCCTGGACCCAGTTTATTATCAATTATATATTTTAAATTGAATCCAGAAGTATATTGATGAGTATCCCCTCCAATTACAATAGGTTTATACATTATTCTGGGATTTAATGCCCCATGTTTAGAAATATTATATTCTATATTGAGAATTACAGTATTCGCCATTTGTTCTTCTAGAGGCATTTTAAAAGCAACTGCATAAGATGGATTACCAGTGGTTACTCTATTATGAGGCTTAGTATTATCGCTAAGAATAATACCATCAATATCATATTTACTCTGCTTTTTATAATCTATCAAAATTTCTGGAATTTGTGTTTCGATTATAGAATCATAAATAGTGTATCTTGCTGTATTGACTCCCATATTCTCTAACATTTTAAATTGGTCTTCATATTTAAGATGATTAGGTGCAATATATTCATAAAACACGAGTTCCATATCTTTTACAATATTTGCATCTGGCTTTTTACTATTTACAATACCGGCAATAAGGCTTCGAGCTTTAGGATATAATTTTGTATATTTATCATTATACATTTTTTTAGTCATAATTATTTCGCCACGGATAGCAATATGATTATTCACTTCAGCTTTTTCTAGCATTTTATTAATCAATGTATTATTTAATTTACCCAGATTAATATTATCTAGAAGGCTAGAAATTTCTTGTCCTTCATTACCATCTCCATGCTTATATAAAAACATTTTTACTTTTTCTTTTTCTTTTTCTATAATAAGAAGACAGCTAAGGCCATCCAATTTTTCAGAAATAAGAATACTTCCTTTATGTTCTTTTAACCATTTAGTAAGAACTTTCTCACCAGGCTTTACTTTATTAATGCTACCTAAATAATATTTTAATTTTACTTTATCATGATATTCATCAATCTTAGCACCTGTGAGCTTAAATAATTCAGAATCGGGTTTTCTTTCTTGCAAACATTTTTCTAAAATATCATAAGATGCATCAGTAAATAGAGGTTTATCAGTATTATAATAAGCTTCTTTAGCCTGTAATAGTATTTTTTCTAATAGTCCAAGTTCTATAGATAATGCCTCCAAATGAGGGTCATCTTCTAATTTTTTAATGAGGGCTTTAGTAATACGAACGGTTGTTGCTGATGCAGTTTTAGTTGCCATTTTATTATAGTATAGTAATTATTAAAGAAATTATTAAAGTAATACTTTTATGTATCTAGATATATATTTAATATTATAATTAAGTTTTATATTGAAATAATATAATTATATAATTATATAATTATAATTATATTTTCAATTTTTTATATTGGCAAATAATAAAATAAAACTATAATAATAAAAGTAATTTCAAGATGAATTATCTATATAATATAAATAAAGAAAAACAAATACCATATTTGCTTATAACATTATCAATAATATTTGCAATATTAGGATGGTGTTTAGCGGATGGTAACAGTAAGGCACAATATGTTAGATTAATTGATGTATTTATATATGGTCCATATTTAGCATATTTAGCTTTTCAAAAAGAATATGTTTTTACTATGATTGAAAAAATATTCTTATTATTTTTAGGTATAACAACAATTACATATAATGGTAAAAATTATCTCAAAATAAAAGAAAAAGAAAAATAAAAGAAAAGAAAATAAAATAAAATAAAAATCAATGATATAGAACCATCATAAAATCTGTTATAAAACTACATAACCAACTCGCATTTGGATTATCAACATAATACTCTTTTTTACCATTTTCATGGTCTTTTAATGCAAAGTTAAAGCATGATACATAATCATATTTCCAGATATTAAATATTTTATTTCTTTCTGTAATAGACATATCAATTATTTTTTTAAAATATGGACCTAATTCTATTTCCCATTTATATGCATTACCATGCATACTACATGAATAATTAATTCTTAATATTTTATTTATTGGCATAATATATTCTAATAGTTTTTTATCAATGATTTCTTTTCGAGATTTAGAAATGCATTGAATTTGTATTTCTAAATCTCGAAGAAAACTTTTTTCCCAATTACACCAAATATTATAATATGCTATTTCATCTTTGTGCCTTTCTGAAATTAAGAAAAATTCTTCACCATAGTCCCAATTTTTACATATTTCTTCTTTATTAGGATTATTATGCAAATGTTTTATATAAGGTAATATTTTTGAATCTAAATGCATTTCTTTTATATTATACATTTTTTCTATATAATATTCTATATAGTCTGTTATAGATACAAGAAATTGCAAAATATATGTTACCAATTCATCTGGTAAATATGGTAGAATTCCAAAAGAATTTATTTTATTTAATAAGTAAATTTCATTGTGATATATATTATGTAAAATTTCATTATTTAGTTGTTGATTAAATTGAATTAACATTTTGAAATATTTAATATTAAATATATTTTGTTTAATATTTTATTAAATATAATTTCAATTTTTATACTATTATGATATTTTATGTTTAGTTTTATGTTTAGTTTTATGTTTATTTTTATGTTTATTTTTTTAAGTTTGTTATTTTTTCTCATCAAGCAACATCAATCCCATTGCTGCATAATTATGTAAGTCTAGAAGTGTATCTCTAATTTTTTCATCATCTACTAAAGTTACGCCATTCTTAGTAATTGATAATGACCTTTGAATCTTATCTTCCATTCTCATAAGTACTCCAATAGTACCAAACTTTGCAAAAGCATCTCCATAATCTGCATTTTTTTTTGCAAATAGTTCTAAAGCTTCACTTTGTATTGTCTTCATTTGCTCTACTCGATTCATCTTTCTATAGAGTTTATTTAATAGTATGTTTTGATTCTAGATTAATATTTATGTTTTTATACGAATGTATTTTATATTTTTATTATTTTTATTATTTTTATTATTTTTATGTAAATAATAATATAAAGATAATTTTTGTTTATTAAATATAATTATAATAATCTATTTATTAAATAAAATGAATTCTGACGAAGATGAAGGCTTATACTTATTACATACACGTGAGTTTATTACTACAAATGAACCAATATATAAAATTGGAAGAAGTAATAAATTAGATAATAGAGTAAAACAATATCCTAATGGTTCTAAAATAATGTTAATGATAAAATGCAAAAATACTAAAACTTGTGAAAATAATTTAAAAAAATTATTTAAAACTAAGTTTATGCAAAAAACTTATTATGGTACTGAATATTTTGAAGGTAATTATGTTGATATGATTAAAGAGATTTGCGATTATGTAAATAATTTTAATATTACATTTGTAGATGATATTAAGAAAGATGAGAAAATAATTGAACAAACAGTTGAACAAACAGTTGAGAATAAAGTTGATAATAAAGTTGATAATAAAGTTGAACAAAAAAAATGTGATAGAACTTGTTCTAACTGTAATCATATTTTTAGATTTCCAAGTGATTTAAAAAAACATTTGAAAATTTCATTTCATTGTAAAAAAACTAATGTTGAAATAGAAGATTATTTTAATAATATTAATAATACTAATAATATTACAAATAAAAATAAATCTGTAAGTTGTTTAATTTGTAATAAAGAATTTACAAGAAAATATTCATTAGAAAGACATTTAAAATCTTCAAATTGTTCTAAAAATACAAAATAAAAATAAATGTATTTTTTTTATAATTTTTTATTTTAAAAATTTTTTTTTATTTTCCAAAACCTCTCTCTCTTTCCGGGTGGTGGTGTTCCAATGTGCACATATGTTATATTTATCATACGTAATTCGCAAATATTCATACAAGTAGTAATATATATACAATAAAACTATATGTTTGTATATTTACATATCACGATACTAATTAATGTTATTTCATACATGTAGTCGTATTGATCATTATGAAAATATACATATTATATAAATACGTATAATTTGTATATATTATCAATAAATATTTAATAATTATAATAAACTAGTTATGTAAATATATTTTTATTACACATAATTAGTATCACAAATCATATATGTAGAAAACTACAAAATTTATTTTATATATATAATATAATAATATAAAAACATATTTAATATATTATTATAATAATATCTTTATAATATAAATAAAAATTAATATGTCGGATAGAACATGTATAAAATGCAATACTAAATTTAGATATCCAAGTACATTAAGAACACATTTGGAAAATTCATCTAGATGTTCTATATCTTCAGAAGAAATTAGAAATTTTTTTTCATCTATACAACCAATTATCGAAACTGTTATTGAACCAGTTACTCAACCAGTTACTCAACCAGTTACTCAACCAGTTACTCAACCAGTTACTCAACCAGATGTCCAATTAAATAATATTGTTGAAACAAAAAAAAAAATAAATAGATTTAATTGTAATATATGTAATAAATTATTTACAAGAAATAGTTCATTATTAAGACATCAAAAAGAGATATCTTGTAAAAATCCAAATCCACCTCCATCTACAAATCCAAATCCAAACCAAATTCCAAATCAAATCCAAATTCAAATTCCAAATCAAATTAATAATACAATAAATAGTAATAATGTTAATACAATAAATAATACAATTATAAATAATAATACAACAATAATTCAACATATAAATCCATTTGGATTTGAAGATGTTAGAACAATTGCAATTCCAGAAATGAAAGCTATCCTAAGTTCAGGAGAAAATTCAGGATTAAAAATTATTAAAGCAATATACAATAAAATTGAGAATAAGAATTTTTATAAACCTAATATGAGTCGTCCAGAGATAGCTTGTCTTAATACAGATTTTAATTTAACAATTTATAAATGTAAAGAGTTTTGTGATGCATTATTTGATAGATGTATAACTTTTCTTCATCATATGTTATATTTATGTAAAAATGAATATTCTAAAGATTCTATAAAAAATATTTACGACAATATAGAATATATTGAGACAACTATGAGAACAGAAATATATGATAAAAAATTGCAAAATATTATAGAATCTGAATTTAGAAATAATAATGTAGATAATAAAGATAGGATTAAAAAATTTATAAAAGAATTAAAATATAAATCTGAAACAAAAGAACAATCAAAGTCTTTATTAAATAATGTTTTATCTCTTAATCTTGAATCTAATAAAGAATATAAAATTTCTATAAATGATGAAGAACTAAATAAAGTTTTTGGAGATCCTAAAATTATTATAGGATTAAATAAACAAGAACTTATAGAAGAATTTCATTTTAAAAGATTTGAAGATACTAAATTTTATAAATTCTGGACAGATAGAATTAAAAATGAAATAGCTTATATTAATAAATCTAAAACTGCAACAATAGGAGATATTAAAACAATAAAATTTAGAAGAACCAAAATAGAATTAATGTTAAATGTAATTAAATCTAGATCAAATATTTTGAGAGGAGGAGAACTAATAGATTTAGATGTTGAAGGATTTATTTATGAACAAATAGAAGGTGATGATATTAAATCTGAAGGAGTTGATCTAATAAATTTAAGAGATTTAGAATCTTTTTAATTTTATTAATTATTTTATGTTTTAAATTTTTTATTTTAATTTTTACATGTTTATGTTTACTCAATTTTCAAGACTTTTATTTTTCAAAATTTATAAAATTATTTAAGACTTAAAATTAAGTAAGCATAAAAACATAAAAACATAAAAAAATATGAAAATATGAAAATATGAAAATATGAAAATATGAAAATTTCAAAAAATTGTAAAAAGTTAAATTATCTAAATTATCTAAATTATCTAAAACATTAAAATTCATCTTTAAAGTTTTTGTCATTTTTAATATTGCAGATAAATTTATTAAAATGATAAGTATATTTATAATATGTTTTAAAAATGCATAATTCATTATTACAAGTTAAATTTATTAACTTGCCCAAATTAAATTCAAAATACATATAATTTTGTATATAATCACTAGAAAACTGATTAGGAGGGTTAATATTAATATAACAATTAAAATGATTATCAAAATTATTATTGTATGATAATACAATACCTCCAGTAAAATATTGAGTTGCAGGGTGAAAAGATAAAATATGTTTTGTAATAGTTGCATTAATAGTATAATTATTAGATAATCTAACTAATTTATATTCATCATTATTAAAGTTATTAATCTTACCTAAATCTTTATTAATAATATCATTATTATCATATTTATAATAATTATTATTATTATTATCATTATTATTATCATTATTATTATTATCATCAATATTTACAATATTTTTAATATTAATAAGATTTAATACTTTTAATACTGGTAACCCAGAAGAAATATGAATAGTTAAAGTAACTATAAATATGCTTATTAATACTATAAATATATTGATAGTAATCATTTTGTTTTTTATTTATAAATAAAATCACAAATATAATTACAAATAATTTTTATTTAATCAAAAATTAAATAAAAAATTCAATTTTTTATTATAAAAATTAAAAAAAATCATTTAAAACAATTTTACATATAATAATTAAAATATAATAGAATATAAATATATACATTAATAAATACATCTATATAATTATCACAAATGTCTTTAGATCCAAACCAAGTATGTGTTTTTAACAAATCTATTATAATTAGTAATAGCGGTGAAGTACAAACTAATAATGGTACAATAGGTCAATTAAGATTTAATCAAACAAGTAAAAAATTTGAAGGTTATCATAGCAATACTGGAGCCGATATATTTGGAAATATATGGCGACCATTAACACAAGATGTTGCAACAACCAGCAATTTAGGAATAATTCGTGTAGGTAATAATCTTACTATAAATCCAACCACCGGTATTTTATCATCAATTGCCACAGGTGTAAGCAGAATATATCAACTAGTAATTACAGTATCCCCTATTTTAGGGGCGGCCGATTATCAAACTATTAATACAGCAATTAGTAATGCAATAGGAACCCCCGGAGGTGGATATATAGATGGTTCAATAACAAACCTTATAGGATCGGCTCCTTCACCTACATACCCTTTTATTATACAATTGTCTCCAGGTCAGTACAGCGAGTCTTTAAATAAAATAATACTACCAGATTATGTATCCCTCCGCGGAGAAGACAATTATAATTCAGTAATTACACAAAATACAGGAAATACATCAATCAGTACAGGTTCTATGATAGTTTTAGGTCAAAATTGCGAAATACGCGATTTAGTAGTTAAACTTGCTGATAATTCAAGCTCGGCAGTATCTAATGCAATTTATTCATTAAATAATAGCAATATTGTTATTGATAATTGCATTTTTACTTGTGAAACTAACATATCAACCACCACCAATACTTCTTATATTTATATGAATGGAGGATCTACCAATAATATTTCTAATTGTGAATTCTTAACTAATTCATCTACCCTTACTGGAGTTTTTACTTGTATAAATGTTATAAGTTCTACACCCAGAATAATTAATAATAAGATTGATACTTTAACCCCAAATACAACAGCTACATTTGGCATTAGTATAGGAAATAATTTAACACAATGGAATGAAACAGAAAGCATAATTGATAAAACATATATTGAAAATATTACTTTATCTAGTAATTATTATAATACTATTACTAGCAATAATATTAATACTGCTATATATCTTAATAATAGTCCAATTATACTTAAAAATAGTGATATAGAAGTATCAACCAATCAATCAATATGTACTAATTATGGATTGCAATTTGATAGTTCGACACCTTTAATAAACACCTCATCGACAAATATACTTAGTTTTATTAATGATAATACATCAAATTCAATTATAAATAGTAATAATACAGGTATTGTAAATTTTGTTACTTTAGGTTTTCAGCGTGGTCAATATATTTCAATATCCGGTTCTCAAAATAATGATGGTGTCTATAGAATTTATACGGTTTTATCTAGCGGTTCTATATTATTAGATACAAGTTTTCAAGTTATTAATGAATCCGCAAGCAGCAATACAATAGATATTAAAGCATTATATGACGTTGAAATATTTAATAGTAAAATTAATGCTTTAGGTAATTATTCGATATTCAATAATGATAGCAACAGTAACTATGTATTTAATATTATTAATCTTATTAATGAAAGCGAATTATCTATATCACCTTCTAAATTATTTTATACAAATTATAAAACTATAAGAGTCGGTAAAACCAATTGCGATTATACTAGTATTCAAACCGCATTGAATTCAATATCAGATAATAATTCAAATACGAGATATAATATTAAAGTAGAATCTGGCATATATCAAGAAGAAAATGTATGTATTTGCAAAGAATATGTAAATATTGAAGGTAATGGACAAGATAATACTACCATATTATTTAATCAAGCAAGTGATACAACAGGAGTGCCATTCAGTAATACCAGTTGTTTCTTAATATCTTCTAATATGTCATTATCTAAATTAACAATTATAAATTCTAGTACTCTATATACTATTGGACAAACAACTACAACAGTTTTGTATAATAATGGATCACCTATAATAAATTTCACCCTAGAAAATATAATTATAGATAGTACTTGCAAATCTGTTTATAATACTGGTATATATTTAGATAATACTGGATTAATAACCAGCGAAAAAGAATTAACTCTTCGCAATGTGAGTATTAATATTAATTCCATATTATCTGCTTCAACAAATATAGGTATTTATGCAAGCAATTCTAATAATGTAAATTTATTCAACGTATCTATTAACACTCAAAGTTCATCATCATCTAATAATTATGCAATAAGTGTTCTAGATAGTGAATTCAATATTTATAATTCATCATTATATAGTGATTCGGCATCTGTAGAAAATTTTGGTATCAAAACAAATACAAATAATTTAACACAAAAATTAATACAAATATATAATGGTCAAATACGAGTACAAAATGGCATAGATTATAGTATATATGCAGATAATTATTATACTATAATTTGTAATGGAGTACAAATACTAGGGGATACTTATACAAATACATTAGATAGTCGTATATTTTGTTCTGGATGCTATTCATTTAATAATTCTACAGATAAACTAAATCCACAAAGTCTAAATAGTAGAGGTCAAAATGAACAAACTACATACTCAACTCTTACTATGGGGGACACTGCAGGTAAATTGAATTCAACCGGTACAGATAATGTAATAATTGGTGTAAATACTGGTTCTAATGTTACAACTGCTGCATATAGTACTATAATAGGTTCGAATGCAGGCAATCAAATTACAACAGCAAATAATAATACATTAATAGGATCAAATACTGGCAAATCAATTACTACCGGTAATAATAATACTATTATAGGATCAAATGTAGGTATCAGCATTACAACTGGTACAGAAAATATAATTACTGGATATAATTCAGGTAATTTTATAACCACAGGGAGCAAAAATACTATTGTTGGTACTGAAAGCGCTCAATCATTGATAACTGGTAATCTAAATGTATTCATAGGTGATTCTTCAGGTATTAATACAATTTCATCAAATACTAACACTTTCATAGGTTCATATACAGGAATTACTAATCAAACTGGAAATGATAATACATATATTGGGTATCAATCTGGAAATGCAAGTATATCAGCAAATGATAATACTATGATTGGGCGAGAATCTGGATATAATAATCTTTCAGATAGTATTGTAGCTATAGGCAATTATGCGGGATATAATAATATTAGCAATATTAAAAATACATATCTAGGTTTTGAAAGCGGATATAATAATACTACCGGAGATGGAAATACATATTTAGGTAAAAACAGCGGATATAGTGCGGTTTCTGCATCTGGAGGATTTAATACTGCTATTGGTAATGAAGCCGGTTATTCTATTACAAGTGGATCTAGAAACGTTCTGCTTGGTTCTACAAGTAGTTCTAATGGAACATCTAATGATAGTGCAGGTTGGTCCCTATCATCAGGAAACGATAATGTTCATATAGGAGTAAGTTCCGGAAATAATGCAACATCTGCAGCAAATAATGTTTTAATTGGTTCTTCAGTAGGTACATCAATCATTAATGCATCAAATAATGTATTAATTGGTAAAAACACTGCAAATACAGTTAATAATAGCGGTCAAAATGTAATTATTGGTACAAATTCTGGTAATGTTTATAATGCGGGTAATGGTCTTATAGTTGGTTATAATGCAGGTAGTGGCTATACTGGGTCAGAAGCATTTGCATTGGGTTATCAAGCTGGTGCAAATATTACAGGTGATTTCAACATGTTTATGGGTTATAATTCTGGAGGATTACCAAAAGTTAATACTACTGGAGCATATAATATTGCAATTGGTCCATATACAGGATTTAATCTTTCATCTGGAACACGTAATGTGATTATTGGTTCTGGTGATTCTGGTGGAAGTGCAGGGAAACTCATTTCTACTGGCAGTGATAATACTTTAGTAGGTTTTAAAGCGGGTAGCCAATTGCAAGCCGGAGGAGGCAATACTTTATTTGGCAGTAACGCCGGTGCAAATTTAACATCAGGTCTTGATAATTTGGTGTTGGGTTATCAGAGTGCATTTAATTTGAATTCGGGTTCATATAATATAGTTCTTGGACCACAAGCAGGTTATAGTCTTAATAATGGAAATGGTAATATATATTCTGGATATCAATCTGGATATAATAATACTTCTGGTTCTTATAATATTAATATGGGATATCAATCTGGATTTTCATCGGTAGGAAATAATTATAATATTCATTTAGGACACCAAACAGGTTATAAATCGGAAGCCAATAATAATCTTTTTATGGGATATAAATCGGGATTAAATAATACATTTGGAACAAATAATATATTTATAGGTTCTGAAGCAGGTTCAGGAGTAAATGCCAATAGTGAGCAAATTGGTATAAATAATATTTTTGTAGGAACTCATGCGGGGTATAGTAATGATAATGGTCGCAGTAATATATTTATGGGTGCAAATACAGGTGAAAGCAGCATCGACGGTTCAAAAAATATTTTTATTGGTGAAAATGCCGGTTCTGCAGGTACAACTAGTCATAATATATTTATAGGAAATGCAAGTTCTAACACGGCGGGTATTGGATATTTATCTACAGGAATAGGTGAAAACAATGTATTTATAGGTTCCGACGTTGGTATTGCAAATACTACCGGAAATAAAAATATTTTCTTAGGTGATCAGGCTGGAATGTATAATGTAGATGGAGTTGAAAACATTTACATAGGAACTAATGCCGGTCAAAATGCCAATGCAACTGCAGCCAATTATAATATAGCAATAGGATCAGATGCAGGTATTAATAATTTATCTGGAACTGAAAATATTCTAATAGGTAGGCAAGTTGCAGGTCTAACAACTAGTACTAATTATAATCAAAATATAATAATAGGTACAGATGCAGGTCAAAATATTCAACAAAATAACCAGATATTCATAGGTACTAATGCAGGGCAAAATAATACTACTGGAGACGGTAATATATTCATCGGATTAAATGCTGGAAAATCAAATATAATTAGTCCAGATAATGTAATAATTGGTAGTAATGCAGGTACAGCACTCGTAGGAGATGGTATAAATGGTGATAATGTTTTGATTGGAGCACAAGCTGGTGAAAATTTGGAAACAGGTACTAATAATATTTTTATTGGTTCTGGAGCAGGAACACAGGCAATATCAAGTATTAATAATGTAGTAATAGGTGCAAATGCGATGAATAATGGAAATGCTAGTGATGTTATTATTATTGGAAATAATTCTGGTCTAAATAATGAAGCAGATGGTAATATTTTTATAGGTTCAAATACTGGAATACATAATACAACTGGTAATGGTAATATATTTATAGGTTTAAATGCAGGTGTAACAAATATAAGTAGTATTAGTAATATCGTATTTGGTCAAAATGCAGGTTTTTCTCTTGTTGGTGGTAGTGATACTTCTATTACTTATAATTATACAGGAACAGAACAGACATGGACTGTGCCTTCTGGAATAAGCACCGTTATGATAATTGCAGTAGGAGGAGATGGAAATGAATCTTTATATGGTTATAATCGTGGAGCAAAATGTTCTATATTTACAGATGTTACGCCAGGTACTACATATAAATTATGTGTTGGTGGAAATGGTACTCAAAATAATGGAGGATACAGTGTAAATGGATATGGAGGTGGTGATCCTTCGACGAATTCTGACTTTAGGGTTGGAGGAGGTGGTGCAGCAACAACTGTTTTTATTGATACAACCCCGATAATAATTGCTGGAGGCGGTGGTGGCCCAGGTATGACTAATAATGAAACCATACCTGCAGGAAATGGAGGAATAAATGATATTGGTGATGGAGGTAGAGGCTACTCTTTGGGTTTTATACAAACAGGTGGGTTGGGAGGTGCAGGTGGTCCAAATATTAATAGTAATCCTACAACAGGTATTCCTAATCCTAATATTGGCTTCTTTTATAACACAGGTGGTGGTGGTGGTGGAAGTAATGGTGGTTATATGGGTGATATTTATACTGGTGGAGGTGCAGGAGGATCATATATAAATACTGACTATACGAATAACTATTCGTTTGTTACTAGAGAAAATAATGATTTTACATCTGTTACTATTATTTATATTGCTGGAACGGGATTAAATTTTAACGGTAATAATATTTTATTTGGTAATAATTCAGGCAAAAATTTAAATATAGGTAATAAAAATATTTTTATTGGTGAAAATACAGGTTTTAATTCAACAACAAGTCAAAATAATATAGTAATAGGTCCAAATTCTATGACTGAAGGTAATGCTAGTAATGTAATTATAATAGGTAGTAGTGCAGGTGTAAATAATAATGCTGATGATAATATATTTATAGGTACTAATTCAGGTCAAAGCACAATAGGATATGGAGACAATGTATTTATAGGTACTAATTCAGGGGTAAATTCTACAGGACCTGGTAATGTATTCATTGGTACAAATACAGGTTCAAAAAATTTATATGGTAGTTGCGTAGCTATAGGAGCTTATGCATTAGAAAATTCAACTATTACTGATTTTAGTATATGTATAGGTGCATATTCAGGTCAAAATATAGTTAATGGACCAAATAATATTTTTATTGGTACTGCTTCAGGAATAAATTGTGTTTCAGCAAAAAATAATATAGGAATTGGTGGCGGTGCATTGGGAAATTGTGTGTCAGGTGTTGGAAATATAGCTATTGGATTTCAGACAGGAGGCACTACACAAAGTTATAATACATATATAGGATTTCAAAATGGTGTTTTCAATGTAAATGGTTTAAATAATATATTTTTAGGTTATTGGACTGGGTATTTTGAAACAGGGAGTAATAATTGTTATTTAGGAACTAGAGCTGGACAATGTAATACAGGTGGTTCAGGTAATACATTTATAGGTTTTGAATTATCTGATGGTCACAGTAATTTTGCTCCAAATACCAATTTAAGTCCTTCTTCTTATAGTAATAAATTTATTGTTTATAATAATTCAGGTTCTGGTATAACTTCTACTGTTTCAACAGGTGGTCTAAAAATATTAATGGGTGGTGATTATAGTACAGGTACAGTAGGTATTGGAACATTTGATCCAGATTCTTATATAGGTAGTAATATATCAGTAACTGCAACAAAATTAGTTGTATTAGGTAAAGTTCTAGCAAATGCATATACAACTTTTACAGGTTCTCATAATGTTAATATTGATAGCACTGTAAATAAAAATAACTTAATAGAAGGTATGATTATGTCTTCTACTGGTGTTGCTAACTATATAGATATTAATAATACTTTAGTTACAGTAATACCTTCATCGATAATTAATGATAAAAAAGTATATGGAGTATATAGTAATACTGAAATAATTTTAAATTCTGACAATACTGAAATATTAAATACAATTTATTATGTAAATTCTCTTGGTGAAGGTGGTATTTTAGTCAGTAATTATGGAGGAAATATAGGTAATGGAGATTATATTACAACTTGTCCAATTTCAGGATATGGGTCTTTACAATCAGATGATATAATGCATTCTTATACAGTGGCAAAATGTACTCAAAATATTGATTGGAATTCTATTACAACAACAATTATATATTTAAATATTGCTTATAAAATTACAAAAGTAACTTGTACATATCATTGTGGATAAGAATAAAACTGTAAAAACTGTAAAAACTGTAAAAAATCTATAAATTAAAAACTATATTTAATATGTAAATAATGGTTGTCTATTAGGATAAGAATATACAGTATATGAATTTTGTAAAATACTTGTAGGACTGAAATTAATAAATTCAATATCAATAACTTGCAATTGCGAACAATTTATTGTATTGCTATTAATAGATGGTGATAAATAATTATTTTCATTTCCTTCTGGATATGTACCATCTAAATTACTTAATTTAATACGTATTAAATTATTATTGTCATTAGTAGATAGATTAATTATACTATATAAAGAATTATTTAAACTTAATTGTATTTGATATATATTATTATATAAGTTGTTTTTATCAAGAACACATTTACCATAAATATCAATACTATCTGTAGGTGCATATAAAGGTAATGTGTAAGCTGCAAAATATTTTCTCAATACTTTACTAATAGGTATTTTCTCATCATTTATAAATTCAAATCCAGTAATCATTATATCAGAATAATTAGGATTTAGATTTAAAGTTTGATTTAAATTACTTCCATATACAATTTCAATTCTTTTATATACATTATTATCAATATACACATCATTACCTTCATGAGGTATAATAGTATTATAATCATTTAATACAAATGTAGCAACTTTATTTACTGTATCATTTGTAAAATTTGGAAATATGAAATCACCAATTTTAATATTAAATATTAAATTAAATGGATTGGTAACACTAAATGTTCGAATACAATAAGGTGTATTTAATATAAAACTATTAGTATTTACTTTAGTAATATTATTTTGATTTAATATAGAATATGAACTATTACCAGGAGTAATATATAATGTATCTTCAATTGAAACTGTATTGCTTATAGATACATTACTGTTTGTAGTTATGGAAACATTACTAGTCATCTTATTATTAATTACTATTATTAATTACTATTATTAATTACTATTATTAATTACTATTATTAACTACTATTATTAACTACTATTATTAATTACTATTATTAATTACTATTATTAATTATTAATTATTTAATTATTATTATTAATTATTAAGTATAATATATTTTTTTATATTACATTTTATTCATTATTTTTAGATTATTTATAAATAATTTATGAATATTTGTGGATAATTTATGAATATTTATTGATAATTATTATTTTTTATTTAATATTATTTTTTATTATTTTTTATTATTTTTTTATTATTTTTTATGTAATTTGCATATATATAAAGTATGTATAAAGTATATATCTCTGGAAAAAAAATATAAATAATTTATAAGTATATAATAATAAATAATAAATAATAATTGAAATGTTAAAGAAAAATAAAATTATTATAATAGTGATAATAATAATTATAATATTATGTATAATTTTATATAATTATTATAAAAATAAAGATAATTTTAAAAATATAAATGAACACTTTTATGATTCTCCTAGTATGTATGCTATGGCTACTGATGATCAAAATAAGGCATATTATGCTGTAATACCTACAAATGTGACTCCTGAAACAGACATCACTTGGACACACGTAGGTTTGAACATATATAGTATTTCAATATCAAATAATTTAGCTTTATCTATCGATGGTGGGATTATGTGGTATACTCTTACTCCTGCAATATGGCAGAGTACGCCCGGTATAACTAATTGGAAACCTATGAAGTGTAACCTAGAAAATATATATTTTAAAACAGTTAGTTTTGATGGTTATAAAATGAATGCAATGGCTACTGATGACAAAAATAGGGCATTTTATGCTGAAATACCTACAACTCCTCCACCACCTCCTAACAACACATTAACTTGGAAACACGTAGGTGTAAGCATATATAGTATTTCAATATCAAATAATCTTGCTTTATCTATCGATGGAGGGCTTATGTGGTATACTCTTACTCCTGCAATATGGCGTGATTCTAACGATCGCACTAATTGGAAAGTTATGAAGTCTATACCAGAAAATATATATTTTAAAACAGTTAGTTTTGATGGTTATAAGATGACTGCTATGGCTACTGATAATCAGAATAAGATATATTATGCTACAATACCATCAATACCTCCACCTGAACCTAATAACGTATTAACTTGGACACACGTAGGTAATGTTACAAATAGTGTTGCAATATCAAATAATGTAGCATTATGTGTAGATTTAGTAGGTAAAGCATGGTATACTCTTAATCCTGCAGTATGGTATAATGGTCCTGAAAATAATTGGAAAGAGTTTAAATCTAATCCAACTGGTATAAAATTTAAAACAATTAGTTTTGATAATAAACAAAATACATCAACTCCTACAATAAGTCTTTCAGTGTCTTCTAGTTTGCCATCAAATACTATGATAGCAAATATACCAGATTCTAATACTCCCACTATTAATAATGCTCCTATAACCCAATCTGTTAATCCTGCAAGAATATATTCATCAGTTTATCCACAAAATATTTGTGAAAAATCATCATTAACATCAAGTGGAAGTTGGTGTCCTATAATTAATACTAATATACCTAATCATTTTTTACAACTAATATTAGATAAATATCAAAATGTTTCAGGTTTTGCAATAATGCCTCGAAGTGATTCTTTACAATATGTTACTGCTTGTAATATTAAATATTTAGATAATAATGGTCAAACGGTAAATATTAATACTGATATTACTAATGGTTTTAATACAGGTCTTGCAAATCTTACTGAAAATTCTAAACAACAAACTTCATATATAATTTTTACTCCACCAATATATACAAATAGTATTATTATTTATCCTACAAAATTTGTTATTTGGCCAAGTATGCGGTGTGATTTATTATTACCTATTGTTCCTACAATAACCCGATCTCCATCCCAACCCCAACCCCAACCCACAGCTATTATTACTGCAAATAAAATAGTTTTAAATAATGTTAATACACCAAATATAATAATAGATGGTACAAATTATGGTAAAATTTTAGAGATTTCACAATTAGCAGTATATTCAATGATTAATGGTGTTAAAACTAATGTTGCTACTAAAGGTACAGCAACATCTTCTAGTGTATATACTCCTCCTTCAACTGATCAACGTGTTTATTCAGCAAGTAATGCAATTGATGGTGTATTACAGATAAAAAATCACACAGACGATAAACCTCCATTTTGTAGTAAAAGTATTAGCAGTAATACTATAGGTGAAACTTGGACCCTAACATTAGATAAAACATATACTATAGATAGTATTGTATTTTACAATCGTGCTGATTGTTGTCAAGAACGTGCTAATGGAGTAACAGTTAAATTCTATAATAATTCTTCTCTTACAGTACCAGTGGGTACATATACATTAAATTCAGAGCTAATTCAAAAAATACAAATAGCACCACCTCCACCTCCTACAACAACCAAACCTCCTAGAATAATGCCAACTATACCAGAATATATTTTGCCTCCTGTAAATCCAGCTGTAAGTCCTATTATAATTCCAAATATACCTATTGTAACTGGATATGAATATAATAATAGTAGTATAAAAGATGCATTAGATAGCTCATATACTGATATACAAAAAGAAAGAAATACTAATTTAGATAATCAATCTAGAATAGATAGTTTAGATAAACGTATAAAAAAATTAAAAATGGATGTTATAGGTTTAAATAAATCATCATCATACAACAGTGATATAAAACCACCTAAATTTTATTAATTTTTTTAAACTTTATAAATTTTAATTATTTTATTTTAATTATTTGTTTTTTATTTTGATTTTATTATTTCATATATAAACATAAAATTTATAATTAATTTAATATAAATTTATATAAAATATAAATTATTAGTTAAGAAAATGACATATGAAGTAAGAAATATTACAGATGTAGATAAAAAAAATATAAAATTGGGAAAAACATTTAAATATACTTTAAGTAATGATAATAATTATAATTTAATAAATGTATATTATATTAATTCAAATAATAGTGAAGTATCATGTGAAATTAAGGAAAATGAAAATAAAAAACAAGAATCTATAGATGAAAAAACAAAATTAATAATTCAAACACCTTTAATGTATATTCCAAAACGTATAATACATTTTAATAATAAACCTTTTTTAGAATTATCATTTAATAATGAAGATAATGATAAAGATGTTCTAGAGTTTAAAAATTGGATTTATAATTTAGAAGATTATATTTTTAATTTAATAAAAAAAAGAACATCTCTATGTTTAGAAAAATCTAATCTTTGTAGCATTATAAAAAATAATAAGAATAATCATACTAATATTAATACTAGCAATACTAACATAAATAATCATTTGTTAAATATGCTTATACCATTAAATCTAAATATAAGTAAGTGTATTTTAAATGAAGATTATAACAATTTCAATAATACTAAAAAAAGCAAAATCCTTTTTAATTGGGATATACCAACTCCAACATATGCAGTATCAATTATATGGATAAAAAATATATGGATAAAAAATAAAAAATGGGGTATAAATCTATTTATGTATGCATCTAGAGTAATGAATTCGCATATTTTAGATCCTATTGATTTTATGGGATCAGACTCAGATAATAAAACTATAAAAATACAAGATATTGCAAAACAATTTAAAGATGATAAAAATGCATCTATTCAAATAGGACAAATACCAGAATATACACTATATTTTAAAATGTTGAAAATGGGTATTCCAAAAGACGCTATTAAACAGAAAATGAAAATTCTAGATTTAGATACAAGATATATTGATTATCCAGAAATAACTCCATATGTAACTTTTATTCATTATATTAGTAATCCACAATTAGGTTCATATGTTAATTCAAAAACTAAACCGAAAGATAAACCTAATGAAAATGAAAACGATAATGAAAATACTGTTTTAAATAACAGTATTTTACAATTTAGACCCAATATACAATTAAATTTATTAAATAATATTAAATCAGGAGAGATTAAATTAAAAAAAGTAATTACTAATGATAAATTATCATCTGTAGTAAAAAATACTAAAAGTTTAAAAGTACCTTCATTAGGAGATATTCAAGGTGCATTATCTAAATTAAAAAAAATAAATCTAGAATCACAAAGTGATATATAATTTTAGATTATTTCATATTTCATATTTTTTATTTTTTATATTTTTTAATTAATAATAATAATTATTGTAATTTTTAATTCTTAATATATAATAAACATTATTGTTTATTTATACTTAATATATATATAGTAAAAATAAAATGGAATTGTTATTATCTTTTTTTATCCTTATAATATCAACTATTATAGGTATTGTAATAGGTATATTTCTTAATATGAAATCTTATATAATGATATCAATAATTGTTATTTGTTTATTTATTATTATAGATTTGTCATATGAATATATAATTTGTAAAAACAAAAATTATATTACTACTCAACCAAATACAACTAATATAACAAATATAATAAATAACAATAATATAACAAAACCTCAAACAACTTTAGGAATTGTAACAGATTATCATCCATCTAAAGATGATAAAAATGGAAAGTTCGCCAAAGAAAAAGATTTAAATGATACTAAATATGGTATTTTTAAGAAGAAAGATGAAAAAGATAATGATAAAAATGCATTACCTCTAGATGGTTTATCTCCTAAAGATTTACTTACAAGTCTTAATTATATAACTTATTCTACATCAAATCCATATAAACCAATTAGTTATCATCATTATAAAATGCACGCTGATAAATATATAGATGAAGATGGGACAAAATTAAGTACAAATGATAAAAAACTACAAGAATTTGCAAAAGCTCATTATCCTCAATTAACTGAAGATCAAATTGATGCTAGAGATTGTCTTAATTATGGTTCTGGTAAAAATTCTTGTTTTCAAAGTGCTCAATTATTTAATAATGTTAATAAAGATTTTGGTATTCTTAGTAATGGTGTTAATGAAGATAATTCAAATTTAATAATTAAAGAAGATTTTACAAATCCTATGATACTAAATAATGATTCTAGATATGTACCAATATTATATAAAAATGCTCCCAACGGTAATTTAGATAAAATATTAGATAATGAAAGCAATGAAACTATTAATCTAGATAATAGTAAAGATTTATGTAGAAATTGTAAAGTAACAATATGTAAAGATGATTATTGTGGTCTTCAAAATCAATTATTTATGTAAAAAAATAATATTTTTTATATAATAAATAAAATAAATTATACATTTTATATATATATAATATAATATATAATATATATAATATATATTAAATATATTAAATATATCAAATAAAAAATAAATATGGGTTCACCAAGTCCATCAACTTCATCAAAAGCATCAACTGATAGTTCAAATTTAGCAACTATATTTATAATATTAATTATATTTATAATTTTTTTTGGTGTATCTTTTATGATACAAGATGTAAAATATAGGGTATGTTATTATATGATACTTGCATTATTGTTTCTGGCATCACTTAATATTTATCTATCAATTGTATATTATATCCAGCTTAGAAATACTCCTGGTGTTCAAGGTCCTATAGGTCCTAAAGGTCCTAAAGGAATGACAGGTAGCACAGGTAAATGTAGTTTTTCACAAACATGCGGCATACAAGAACCAAGAGATAGAGTAATTATACCTGCAGTTGAAAAAATGTATCCTAATATTCCCAAAAATTGCTTAGATAATCCAAATCTTGCAAATTGTAATAATAGTCAAGATATATTAGATCAAGCTAGACCAATAAATACTCAAATTAATATGTTAGAACAAATAGCACAAAATAGTTCTATGACAGAGAAAGATTTTACAGACAAAATAAATGTTTGTATAACAGATTCAAATGCTTGTATGGATCCAACTGATTTTTAAGAATGTTTGTATTATAAATATAATTTTATCTATTTTATCTATTTTATCTATTTTATCTATTTTATCTATTTTATCTATTTTACTATTTTCTATTTTTTAATTACTATTATATAATCAAAATATGTTGATTTTTTATAATAAATATCTTCTAATAGTAGTAATAATAACAAAAATAATAACAAAAATAATAACAAAAATAATAATAATATAAAAAAAGTAAAAAATGGATACTTTATATATGTTATTCATTGGAGCAATTGGTATTATTTTTGCGATTGGAGTAGGTATTAAAATAAGTGAAGATATTGATGAATTTATTATTGTATTTTTATTTTGGTTACTTTATATTGTAACTATTGCAACATTTATTAATATTATTTTAGTAGTTAATTACTATTTAACTATGAGAAATAAAACAGGTATTCAAGGTCCTCCAGGTATTCAAGGCAAAGAAGGTGATCCAGGTAAAAGTGGTGTATGTGATCCAGCATGCCGCGATTCTATATGTCAAGAAGGAATACTTGAAAAGCTAAAAACATTATTAATAGATAAAGTTACAGCGGATAAGAGTGCAGATCCAAATACAGTAAGATTTAATAATATTTATATAAAAGGAAAAGTTAAGCAAATGTGTGCTTCAAAAGAATTTAAGCAATTAGTGCCTTACAATGGTCCTCAAAATCTTATAAATTATTTAAATGATATTTGGACTTTATGGTTTAATGAAATATATAGTGCTGGTGGATTACCATATTTTGAAAATATTGCAGCAGAAACTGAATTTGAATGGACGACAGAAAATCCATTTAATGAATTAAAAAAATATGACGTATTCTATTGGGGTCTAGGTAAGCAATATAGACCTAATATAGTTGATAAATGTTATGCAAGTAATGATGGAAATACTATATATGATGGTACAACAAATATTGTATTTTCGACAGCTATAACAAATATGTATACTAAACTAGGTTCAACTGATCCAAAAAATGTATATATTAGTTTTTGGCGTGCAAATCAATTTACATATAAAGGTACAGTGTATTATCCTGTAGGAGATATTATTATTGGACCAGTAAATTCTAATAATAAAATAAAAATAGCCGGTAATGGTTTATTATATGATGGAGATTATAATGATAGTGTTCTTATAGAAAGGCATGTAGGAGATTTTAAATTTTCAAGTAAACCTGGACCAAATAGAGAAACAATATTAGTTACAGGTGATGTTCAAGGACCAGTTTCTTATGAAATGATATGGAATAATTCAGGTGAAGATATGAAAAAAATAAAAATAACTGATATGTTTTGGATTTGGCGTCCAATACCTCCATCTGGATATATAGCATTAGGTGATATTGTAACATTTAATCCTATTACTCCATCAACAGGTAATGATGCACCGATTAGATGTGTTCCATTGAATTTAGCAATTCAAACGTCACCTCCTTATAATGAAAATATTAAAGTATTTAGTTCCAATGAATATTATAAGGCTCGTGATGTTAATCCGGCAGGGAAAAGTAACATTAATATTTTAGCATTTCATAAAAATGATTCTAAAGCATATAATATAAGTTTATACACAGGACCAACACATTGTTATAATCTTTTTAGAGCATCTATTGCTAATAATCAATTTGTTATACCAAAATCAGATGCCAATGGTAGCTTTTATTATTTAGATACAAATAAATATAATGCAAATTTTACAGTAGCAGTTAGTTTTGGACAACCATCTACAAATAAAATTGATAACGAAGTAGGTAAAGGTTATATACCATTTCCTACAAAAGAATCTAGATATAGTATAATGCCTTATCTAAATTTAAAAAATAATATAATTTTAATACATAATCAATCAAAAATACCTATTTATGGAAATTTAATACAGGGTTCAATTAGCAATACATATTCTATCAAGACACGTAATAACGATTCATCTTGTTTAAATTTTGAAGGTAATAGTATTGCTTTAGATTATTGTGATACATCAAAGTCTAGTCAGAGTTTTAGTATTAAATTATCAGGTAGTGCAAGAAATGAATACATATTACAACATAATGATACACAAAATATTTTATCTTATGCAGATGGTGTATTTACATTAATTAATCAAAATAGCGTAGATAATACTAACCAAGTATTTACTATGCAATAAAAATATAAGATTTTTTATATTTTATATATTTTATATATTTTATATATTTTATATATTATATTATTAAGATTTTTATAGTTTTTATTTTTCTATATATAAAATATCTATATAATATAAAATATCTAAGTATATACCTAATATAAAATATCTAAGTATATACCTAATATAAAATATATAATAAGAATGAATGCATTATGGATATTTTTTATAATAGTATTATTTTGTATATATGTATTGATTGGACTTCATCTTACTAGTAAATGTAAATCTTTTATAGAAAGTATTCTTACATGGATTGTATATACGATTATGTGTTCAACATTTACAAATGTATTTTTACTAGCTTATTTTTGGGGTGTAGTACATAAAAAAAAAGGTCCTACTGGTTTAAGAGGTCCAATAGGAGAAAAAGGTGCAATAGGTTTAAAAGGTAAGTGTGAGTTAGATTTAGTTGAAGCATATTTAATTAAAGAATTAATGCAACAAATAGATGATTTATATTTTGCAAAAACAAATCAACATTTAATTAATACTGATAATTATACAACACCTTGTGCATATTTAAATAATAAAATTGCTGTAATGGCAGGAAGTAGGCAATATAAAACAATTTATAAAAATTTATATATAAGTTATAATCCAAAATTATATGATACAGATGAATTTAACACAGAAACACAGCAAACTGATACTAAACCAATTGCTAGTATTATATTTTATTTAAAAAATATTTGGAAGGATTGGTTTAATTTAATTTATAATTCTAGTGGATCAGGAAGTTGGTTTACTGATAAATATGCTGATGAAGATTATGCTTGGTCTGGTTCTGATCCATTTCTTGAAATTAGAAAATATGATGTATATTATTGGGGATTAACACGTAATTTCAGACCATTAAAAGCGGAAATATGTAGAACAACAGATTTTAAAAAACAAAATTCTAAATTTCCAATAATTAATCAAGTCTTAGAACCGAGATTAAAAGTTATTCAAACTAATGATTATTATTCATTACGTAAAGAAGGTACAGAACAATCTTTTGATGGTATATTTCTTGGTCTTTCGAAGCCAAGTTCTGGTCCAGTAGCAGGTATATGGAGCCCAAATAAAGTTACAGTAAATGCTGATACTTTTTATCCTGTTGGAGATATTTTAACTAAAGATTTGAAACAAACAAAAAAAAATGATACTATTGTTGGTGATATTAAATATAAAGCTGATGGTGAAAACGGTCCAGATATGAAAACTATACTTGTATCTGGTGATGTGGTTGATCCTATTGGATACACAGTTCTTGATTCAACAGCAGTAGATAAAGAATCAGATGAAAATATTGATCTTTCAGTATTAGAATGTCCTAGAGGTTATAAAGGGCTAGGAACTGTAGCAAAATCAGCTAAACATGATTATAATAATTTTAAATGTATTCCTGAAGACTGTGTGGAAGAGGTCGTATCTCTTACTCCTAGTAAAAAAATTTGGCATAAAGAGGATCCATGGTATAATCATAATATTTTTCAAAGTAACTATGGGTGGAATTATGATTATGTTTATTATGTAAATGTATTAGAAGATCAAAATATTGAAGCTTTGCCAGGAAATAGCTATAATTTTTTTAGTATTTTTGAAAAAAAAAAACCATTTTATAAAATAAAAGATTCTTGTTTAACTCCTCCTCCTGATGCTAAAAAGGCGGCAATGAAAACTGTTGAATCTAAATATAATGATTTAGGTATAGGTTGGCATGGTCATCCTTATAAATTAGATCCTAAATATAGTATATTTTCATTTTTAGGTCTTGCACCAGAAGGTATGATTGTTCATTCTGGAACAGGTCGCAGGTATTATGCAATTCATTATGGTGGTGAAGAATCAAGTATTTATATTGTTCTAATGAACGATGATACTGGTAAATATACTAAAGCTTTTCGATCTAATAGTGATGAAAAAAAAACTACTATTGAAATGAAAAAAATATCTAAAAAAGATACTAGACAACAATGGAGATTTATTTTAGAACCTAATGATAAAAAGCATTTTAAATTATTAAATATTTACAATAATAGAAATTTAAATATTGATTTACATCCTACACTTGGTAATGCAGTTTATAGTACTATAGAAAATGGTGACTCTGATAATTATTTATTTTCATTTATACCTGCTTTTGGCACACACCTAAATAATTTGGAGAACTAAATAATATATTATATTATACTATACTATAATGAAAATAATATAAATATATACTATAATGAAAATAATATAAATATATACTATAATGAAAATAATATAAATATATACTCAAATATAAATATCTAAATATATACTCAAATATAAATATCTAAATATATACTCAAATATAAATATCTAAATATAAAATAAATACTAAATTAAAATACAAAAATGAAAAAAAATAATAAAATATTGTTATTAATATTAATTTTATTAATTATTTTTATAATTTATAAAATTGTTTATGAATATAAAGATAATTTTTCATTTGGTGTAATGAAATTAGGAGAGTACGATGCAACTTTAGATGGTCATCAAGCTTTTCCATATATAAATGATTTAAATTACGATGCTAGAATTAAAAATGATTATTATTTAAATGATGATGCAAAAATTAATGATACAAGATTAGTAAAACATAAATACCAAATTAGAACAGGAGAATATTATGGTAGTACTGTACCTACTACAACTCGTTATATCCCTACCGAAGCAGATCTTATTAATATGCTTACAATACTGTCTAAGTTATTTAATGTTCCTATGCCAACAAATCTTGTTATTCCAACAACAACCAAAGTTCAATCTCCAAATATAATAGTTAATGTTGATTAATCTTTTCAATTATTTTAGCATTAGCATTAGCATTAGCATTAGCATTAGCATTAGCATTAGCATTAGCATTATTATTATTATTACTTGGATTTAGATAATAATTATTTATTATTTATTCTTTAATCTTTAATCTTTCTTCAATATCTAAAATTATTTTTTTATCATAAGGAGAATTTTTTACAAAATTAATAGGAATCCATTTCTCAAATATTTTTGAAAATTTACATTCAATATTCATATCAAAATTATTTGGATTTATTAAAAACGCATTATATAATAAATGACTTATTTTAATATTTGGAACTAATGCGATTGAATTTTTTATTAGATTATTATTTTCATCTAAACAATAAAGATTATAGATATCTGGTATATCAGTTTTTAATATTTTAAAAACTGCATTATTTTGTTCAATAGTTGAAATAATATTTGTATTGATTGCATTATTTGTATTATTTGTATTATTTAATATTTTACTATTTAGTTCTAGATTATTTAATATTATATTATTATCAACTACAGTCACTTCAGCTCTAATAAATTCATTTGAATTCAGTTTCGCTATTTGATTTGGATTATTAATATTATTAATTTCATTAATTTCATTAAATGCATTAAAATCATTTGCATTTTGAGATATATTTTTTCTATTTAGTAAATCTGGATATTTTTCAGTAATAATATCTTCAATTTCACTACTAGATTTTATTTCAATTTGAGAATCTCTAGGTAAAAGATAAGCATAATTTGAATTTTTAGTATTTAATGTATAAAATATTAATCCTTTACATTTATAGGATAAATTTGGTATAAAATCATTTACTAATGTTTTAATATCTTTATATAAGAATAATTTTTTAATTTGTAATGGACAAATTTCTAAATATTTATCAGCTTTATACTCTTGATTCAAAATATTATGAATAAGTTCAAATTTACTTAATATATTTTTTTCAGATGTACTCATACCCTTATAAATTAAAATGTTATCAATCAAGAAAAACCATCGTCTGTTAAGATCACGTACTAATTCACCAGTAAAAATAGTTTCTTTTTCAAATAATTCATCTGCAAATCTATATTTTACACAATGTATTTTAGGATATGTATAACCATCTTTTAATTTTTTATCAATAAATATGGATTGATTAATACCGTCAATTTTAGTAAGATATAACATATATGGATTGCCATTGGTGTATGTACTTAAAATATGCTGATGATAAGATACATTTCTAAAAATATTTGGATTTAATATACTATAATCTCTAGTAATAACTTGTATTTTATGTTTAGTATCAATATTTTTTATTATTTCAGATTTACTTTTATTATCATTAACATTATCACATTGTTTATCACAGAATGAAATTTTAGAAAGAATATTACCTGAAAAAGTTAATGCCATTTTAAGTTTTGTATTTAATGAATAATTATATTTATTGAACTTGAACTATAATTATAATAAAATAATCAATTTTTATATTATCATATTTTATATTTTTATATGTTAAAATATATATAATATTTTTTTAAATTGTTTTTTATTTATCTAAATTATTATGTAACTATAAATTAAATAAATAAAAATTAATAATAAAATTAATAAAAATTTATAATAAAATTATTAATAAAATTAATAATGTCTAGAACAAAAAAAAATGATAGAACTAAAAAATATTTAAAAACAAATTTAATATTAAAAAATGCAAAATCAAATATTAATGCAATCAAAAGAACAAATAAATATAGAATAAATAATTTTTCAAGAAGTAAATTAACACAAAAAGGAGGTGGTTTTTTTAAACATTGGAAAGATATGCGCAAATTCAGAAAATTCATTAACAATTTCAAAAAGGAGGAAGACATGATTAAAAAATATATAGGCTCTTACAAAATTAAGGCAGATACATTTAAAAAGATTGCTGAAGGTAAAAGAGATAATACAACAAATTATATTTTAAATAAAAGGCAATTGACAATTATAGATATGACAAAACCAAAAGAAACTTCTACTAATAAAACCGATAAAAATTTCTTAAAAACTACAATTAGTGCTCACGATTTAAGTATGATTGAAAATAAAACAAAAAGATTAGAACTTGAGATTAATGAAGCTAATAAAAAAATAGCTAAAAGCTTACCAGAATTTATAAAAGATAAAAAAAATTTTGATTTAAGAACTAAAAAATTTAGAAAACTTGTTGAAGATTTTAGTACTACTAATATTGGTAAATTTAATGCAAAAGTTAAATTATTGAAACAAGATTACGATGCTATTTCAAAAGAAAAAAAAGAAACATTAAAATCTGAACATAAAAAAGCATTGAAAAAATATACTAAACATAAAGACGATTATGAAAAAGTTGTTGCAATTGATGATAAATTTATACAAAATCAACAAACACTAGTTCATGAAATAAATCAACTTTTATCAACAGCTGAATTTTTCATACAACAAATGGATGCATTAACAAATAGAAAAGCAGGTGTGGATAATGATATTGTGGAATGGGATGCATTATATAGAAAATTATTTGAATCATTATATAAAATTAATGGTAATATAGGAAAATCTAAATCAAAAATAGAAGAAATAAGAAAACTTGAATTAGAAATTGATATTTCTTTGCATCCAATAGCACAAACTGTTCAAGGAAAAACTGTTGCAGAAAAAGAGCTAATGGAAAGTTCAAAAACATTGAAAAATTCACAAGCTGAATTAGAAAATGTGAAAAAATTTCTAGATGGTGCGTCAGGCAATCTTAATGCAATTTTAGAAAAGTTAATAAATGAAAAAATGTCAAGCGAATTATATTTAGATACTACTAAAATTGCATCTACTTTTGAATATGCAAATACTATTTTAACAAAATATACGAATATGTTTAAACCTATACAAAGTGGTGGTGGTAGTCGTGGTAGCAGAGGTAGTAGAGGTAGTAGAGGTAGTAGAGGTCGTGGTGGTCGTTCTAGCAGAGGTCGCATTAGTACTAGAGAACCAACTGTTCAAAAAACTATAGTACAATTATGCTACGATAAAACTAAACCTAATACTTTTTTTTCTGAAATAATTAACAATATATCTGACGATGAAAAAAATAGTATTTTATTTATTTATATTGATAGTTTTGAAGATTATGGAAATGGTAAAACTAATCATGATCCTTCTGGATATAGTCTTAGGGAATATAGACAAGATGTTCGTGAAAAATCAGGAGGTGGTAATAAAATTAGATCTTTAGGTATTCCAGTCGGGTTTAATAGTCATTTAAAAAATGATGAATCTAAACCTTTAATCGATATAAAAGAAATTATGCACCAAATTATGGATGAAGAACCTGAAGATATAGTTATTAAGATACGACAAAATAATACAGACCCAATAAATTTAGATAATTTTAAGTCTTTATTTACTAAGGCAATTACAAATATAAATAATTATTTATTTAACCCACATTTTACAACAAATAAAATTTATTTTTATACACATTGCAAACCGACACCAATTGATTATCAAATTGATTTATATCATTTTAAAGATTGTAAATTTACAAAAAAATATTTTATGAAAAATAGTAAAAACGTTGAATTTGTTGATGGTATTCGTAATATGTTAAATTTTTATAATTTTAAAATAAATACTACAATAACAACTACTACACTAGGAGGAACACCAGCAGGAACACCACCACCAGCAGGAACACCACCACCAGCAGGAACACCACCAGGAATTCAATCATTAACATATCATATACATCCTGTAAAATATAATGGTAATAATGGGTTTGATGATATATTTATAATGAATAAAAATCTAGATCCTAATTATGCAAAAAAAATGTTGTTTATTTATAATGAAAATTTTGTTGAATATGCATCAGATGAATTAGGTTATGGTTCTGGTAATGGTGGTGCTAGACCATTTAGACAAGATTTACAAAGTAAAACTGATAATGATAGAATTTTGAAAGCAAATAATAATAAATTTAAACAATGTATAAATATGATGTCACTTGGCATACCAACTGGTTATCATAATGACCCTGGTTCAAAAATAGATATTACAAATAAAAATTATAATTATAGTTCAAGTTTTAAAATTATTAATAAGGGTCCACTAGATTTAGCACAATATGGTAACGATGCTACTAATGATCCTGAAAAAATATTTGAAATGTCTTTAGTAAATATTTATCAATTTGTAAAAAATAATCCTAATATTACAGATATTTATTATTCTACTGATGGAAACAATTCATATGGTACTGCATATTCTGATTTAGGATTATCTGAATTTAAAGATCATGATTGGACAAAAGCTAATATAGCTAATATTAATATTCATATTTCAGACTTATTTAATAAACTTGCACAACTACCAGGCAGAAAATTCGAAGTAGAAAATGATGCATATATTATAAATACTAAACCAACAACAGGTCCAGCAATTACTGTTACAGGTCCAGGAGCAGCAGGTCCAGTAACAGGAGTACCAGGTGCAGCAGCAACAGCAACAGCAACAGCAACAGCAACAGCAGCAGCAACAGCAACAGCAACAGCAGCTACCCCTCGAGTTCAATTTAACTTACCTCCAATATCATCAATAAATCAAAATGGTTTTGCATTAAATGGTAACACAATTATTACAATAAGTAGCAATATGTCTGATGATGATGGTAATAGATTAGCTAAGGGTCAAACAAATATAAAAATAAATGGACAAATAGCATCAATTAACGCAGATGGTAATATATTTTTTGATTTTACAAATCCAGTAAATAGTCCTATACATAGAATTATAAAAAATTTAATGCTTATAAACACCCAAAATCAATATAGTAATAATATTGAAAAAATTACTAAAAATATTGAATTAATTTATAATATATTAAATGGACTTGTAAGTCCGCAAAGTGAGTTTGTATCAGTATCAAAAGATGTTCAAGAATTATCTCAAAACTTAATAAAGCTAAAGTTTATTGAACCTAAATTAATTAAAGCTGATATAGATAATCCATCACCATTAGCAAAACAATATTCTTGGGTTTTGAAACCAGTAGAATTAATTAAATCTGAACTTCACGGATTGAAGGGAACTGAAATATTAGATAAATTAATTAAGGAAAATAAAGTAGTAAATGATATATATGCAAAAAATACTCAAGTTTCAGATGAAGATTATAAACCATTAATTGAACATTTAAAATCTCAAAATGCATATTTAAGTCCAGAAAATAATACTAAAATTGATAACATTTTGAGAAATGATAATAATTTTAGTAAAATTACTAAACAAATTGATGAAATATCAGATAAACAATTAAAATGTAATATTTATAGAAATTTAAGTCGCTTCGGTGTTCAATATAATACTAAAATACAACAAAAAATAAATGATAATTGCCCATCACCAATTCCACAAGGGAAAAAAGGAGACAAGAGACCACCATATCCACAATACCCACCATATGGACAATATCCACGATAATAATAATATGGAAGATAATAATAAAATGATAATAAATTAAAAATAAAAATAAAAAACAATATTTTATTTTTTATATTAAATATTAAAAAATTATTATGAATTAAATATAAATTAACTAAATTAAATAAATTAAATAAATTAAATAAAATAAATAAAATAAATTAAATATATAAATTAAATAAAATAAATTAAATATATAAATTAAATATAATATAACAACAAAATAATAAAATAATAAATTAAAAATGGTAAAACTTAAAACAAAATATATAATTTTATTCTGGATAATAATACTTATTTTATTTACTTATTATTGTTTATTTAGATTAAAATATATAAGTACAAAAATAGAAAAAAAAATGCAAGAAAAATATGATAATACACCAATAACTAGACCATTATCTACATTACAAGGTAGTAATGCTATTGATTGGATAAATGATATAGAAAAAAAAGGTAAAATAACAGACATACCAGGTTGTGAATATGTTTATGATGATAATATTGCTGTAGGTAATCTAGGTTACAGCGATTGTAAAACTGCATATAATGATTATGTAAATAAAAATTTTGATGTAAATAATAAATTTGGACAATCTAAATCTCTTGCTGATATTTGTCCAATATCTACAAAAAGTCCTATATATAGCAATTGTTTAAATCAATTATTATTTAAATTTACAAATACATCTGATATTGTTGATAATATTGGAAATGATATGTCAAATTTGTTAAATACAAGATTAGCTGATAGAAATAATATATTAACTGATATAAACAAATCAATTAAACCTTTTATATCTAGTAAAGATCAAACTGGTTTTAATGGGTTTATGAAAGATACTAATTCAATTGCAAGTAATCCAGATGATGTATTTAATTTAGTGGGTAATTACTATGGTAATAGATTTAAAAGTGGATATAATGTTGGTATGCCAAAACAAATAGAAAGTTTTACTAATATGGTTAGTCAAGATATAGAAGTATTGTTTTTTGGATATTTTGAACCTTTACCTGGACAGTTTTTAGTTTTGGATAATATTAATATTATCCAAAACTAAAAAC
>Ga0214919_10001830_pt1 | contig 34185 bp, 42 predicted proteins | sample LL1503_MetaG_FD_177994 | JGI IMG/M metagenome (GOLD analysis project Ga0214919, IMG submission 177994) | Freshwater microbial communities from Lake Lanier, Atlanta, Georgia, United States - LL-1503 | ecosystem: Environmental > Aquatic > Freshwater > Lake | place: USA: Georgia | collected...
GTTTTATTTTATCGAAAAAATGATATTTTACATCAAAATAATTAATTAAGGAAAATATGAAAAATTCTTGGTTTCAAAACTGTTAAGAATAAAACCAAGAATTCATCATTTTTATAAAACAGCGAATTCTTGGTTTCAAAACTGTTAAGAATAAAACCAAGAATTCATCATTTTTATAAAACAGCGAATTCTTGGTTTCAAAACTGTTAAGAATAAAACCAAGAATTAAAACGATTTACACTCTTGAAGAATTAAAATAGTATTAATACCTCTTTTATATTTAGACATAATTATATTATATAATAATATAATGAACTGCATTTTTTGTTGTGTATTTAACCAAGAAAAATATGTTACGATGTTTTTCCTTCTTTTAGAAAGTATATTTATATATGGTAATTTAGATGAAAATACAAAGATATTAGTTTATACATCTACAACATTTATGAATATCATAAAACAAAGTCATCTATTTAATAATGAAAAAATTGAATTTGAAATAAATGATACATACAATAATATTGATAAAGCGTGTAAATCAAGATTAGATTTATTTAATTTACCTTCTATAAAAAATTACAATAAAATACTCTACTTAGATACTGATATTTTAGTAAAAGATGACATCAATAAGATTTTTGATGTATGTAAAGAAGACATTTTATATGTATCAGAAGAAGGTGAAATACATTCCAATACTGATTATTGGGGAAAAACTCTATTTGGAAATGAAGTAAATAACTATGATGATAAATCTGCATTTACAAGTGGAATACTATTGTTTAATAGTAGTGAAAAAATAAAAGATTTATTTAATAAAATAAATGAAGATATTGTTAAAAGACCTTATGATCTTAGTTTTCACGACCAACCATATATAGTATATAATGCTTTTAAATATAATTTATACAATAATAAAGTTTTAAAATCACTTGTAGTGAGTTGTGATAATAATGTTCGTAGTGATAAAGTCGTACATCATTTTCCAGGCGGGCCCGGAGTATATCAGCATAAAATAGATGAAATGACTATTTTTTTGAATAACATTAAAGATTTTACTATAAATAATAATATAAATAAAGCAAAATCATATATTGATATAAATTTATTACCAATTATTCATAATTGTGGAGAATTATTAGAAGAGAATATCTTTATGATCCATCATACAACTTATTATACAGATGCATTTTTAAATAAAACAAAAAATATAAGTAACGTGGTATTAAATAAAAATATAAAAAATGTAATGGAAATTGGATTTAATTCTGGGTTCTCTACATTATTAATGCTTTTAAGTAACCCAAATATTTGTATATCGTGTTTTGATTTAGGACAGCATAAATATACAATGCCTTGTTATGAAAAATTAAAAGAAACATTTGGTAGTAGAATAAATATAATAATTGGAGATAGTACAAAAACATTACAAAATGTTAATGATATTTATGATTTAATACATATAGATGGAGGACATTCAACAGAAGTTGCGAATAGCGATATTATAAATTCATATAAATTATCTAAAGAAGGAACCATATTAATTATGGATGACTATGATTTTACTCATTTACATGATCTTTGGGATAATTATATTAGAAAATATAATTTGAAAAACTTACATATAAATTTAGATGTATCTCCACATCACGATATTAAATATGTGTAATATAATTTTTTTCAAATTGTTAATAATTATTATAACCTTTTTTTATATTCTTCACTTTTATAAGTAATTCCTATAATAAATAAATATAAACTAATTATTTGTTATATTTTACACCCTTGAAGATTTAAAACCGCACCCTTTAATAATTTTTTATATTTTTCTATAAATAATATAGATGACTAAACATAAGACAGAAGATTATAAAATTTCTGCGGTTAAATATTACTTAAATAATGATAAAGGAGATGGATATAAGAAAACTTGTAAAATCTTTGATTGTAAAAAATCTACTTTACGAGATTGGATTAAAAGATACAATAGTTCTAAAAATCTCACAAAAAAAACCGAAACCCTATTTCTTACAAAATTACCAAACCACAAGTGAAAACTGCGTTGGAATTATTGAAGAAAAACGAACAATTGACTATGAATGAATTAGCGTTTTATATGAAACAAAAATACCCTACATTTGATATTACACCTCAACATTTAGGACATGTTATTAGAAATTATAAAAGATGAATTACTTGTAGAAAAATATATAAGACACACGCTATTACAAATATTTTTAAAAGATTAAAAATATTAGTATATATTTAATATACTAATGTATATTATAATGAATAATTTGAGATTAGGTTTTACTGAAACAACTCTTTTATTTTTTTATTATTTAGATTTACAAAAAATATGTAATTCAGAATACGTGAATTTACAAGATAGTTTAATAAATTGGTTGTGTACAACATCTGGATTTTATGATAAAAATATATGTGGTAGTTATTTTGATTTTGACGCGAATAAAATAAAAAACTCAGATGTTTATAATAATTATTTTAATAGATTATTAAATATTGTAAAAAACAGTAATACAAAATTAGAGTTGAATTTTCATGGATTTCATAATAGTTTAATACAATACAAAGAAGAATTTTTAAATTATATTGATTATAATAAAAATAATAATCAAACAAATATCTTACAATTTATGGATAATAAAAATGTATTAATTATCAATAATTTGGGTAGTTTAATGAAAATGCAATATGAGAGTGGTAATATTACAAAAATATATCAACGCTATCCTATTAGCGCAAAAAATATAGACTTTTTGGAACCAGGTTATACCTTTTTTAATAATGGACACGATAGTTCAATTTTGGAAACTGCAGAAAAAATATGCGATAAAATTAAAATAATTAATTTTGATTGTGTGATTATTTCGGCAGGTGCTTATTCTTCTTTATTATTTGATTATATAGTAAATGAATTAAATAAAGATGTTTTCGTAGCTGGTTGTGATTTACCTTTATATTTTGGTATATCAACAAACCGTGTTAAATGCTTCTATAGTAATCAAATAAACGAATATTTTATTAATGTACCAGATGAAATGAAACCGTTAGGTTATGAAAAAGTGGAGAATGGTTGTTATTGGTAACTTTTAATTTAATCTTGTATTATTTCATTTAGAGCTGCGATAAATAATAAAGAAAGACCAAATTATTTATCAAGAAGCAACAACTTATCAGGGTTTTTAGAAGAATTCACAAAATCAAAATTTACACGCCTTGAAATAGACAAACCTTAAAGTTTCCTTTCATTTTATACAGAAAGGTGCGGTTTTAAATCTTCAAGGGTGTAAATCTTCAAGAGTATAAAGACATTTTAATATAATATTAAAATGGATAGTTTTTTGCTCTCTGTTAATAACGAAAAAATATGGAATTTTTACAACACTAGAAAGGATTTATCTTTCGAACAAGTAAATTTGTTGTTTATAGATTTGATGTCATCTCTTTTACCGAATAATGCTGATTGCATTACACCAAAAATGAGTGAGCAATTGGTAGAAAATATAAAAAATATACAATCTCAGTTAGTACTTGTAACAGAAACAATGAAATATAATCATAACGATAATATTATTAAAATTGCTGTAAAATTATCTGAGTTTAAACGTGAATACATAGATGATGTTAAGATGATATTAAATAATAATTTATCTGACAATTTAGCACCCTTGTTGAGAGAACAGAATTCTATTATGATTGATAAAACACAATTATTAATAAATGAAATTTTACCAAAAAACAATGAGCAAGTTACAAAACAATTAAACGCTTCATTTCAAACACTACATACATCTATAACAGAAGATACAAATAAATTTTTAAATTCTACAATCAATCCAAGCAATCTGACTAGTTTTATTACGAGTTTAGAACAAAAATTCTCTCAAAGTGAGTCTCGTATCGAGAGTAATATAAAAGAAATACGAGAATCTAATGATAAAATAAGAGATATATCTCAATCTCAAAATAATATGTCTTTATTATTAAACAATAACGTGAGTGAAATATTGAAAAAGATGGAAAATTCGTCATCAAAGGGTAAATTTTCGGAAAATTTGGTGTTCAGTGTTCTAAATAAATTATTTCCAAATGCAGATGTTAATTCGGTTGGAGATAAAAAAGAAACCGGTGATATAATGCTGTCGAGAGGTAATAACTTTACTACAATTCTAATAGAAAATAAAACATATAATTGCAATGTACCAACAACGGAAGTTGAAAAGTTCGAACGGGATGTAGAGATACAAAATTGCTGTGGATTGTTTCTCTCTCAAACGTCAGGAATAACATATAAATCCAATTTCGAAATAAATATACATAAACATAACGTGTTGTTATACATCCATGATGTAAATTATGATTCGGATAAAATAAAACTTGGAATAGAAATTATAGATATGATAAAATCAACTATGTGTCAAGATGACGCAGGAAAAACAGATACAATAGACAAAGATACCCTTGATGATATCAATAAAGAATTTCACGCTGTGTTCTCTCAAAAAGATAACTTGAAGAGAATAATGAAAGATTTTAACCAAAAAATGTTAATTCAGATAGACGATATAAAACTCCCTAAATTAGAAAAATATTTGTCTACTAGATATACTTCTTCTATCGGAAAAATGGTGTGCGATTGTGGGTTTATCGCAAAGAACCAGGGTTCTTTGGCATCTCATAAAAGAGGTTGTGTTGCTGAAAAGAATAAAGTTAAATCGTCCATAGAATTAACTGTAGTCAAAGAGCAAAATGATAATATAATTAATACTATAAAAAAAAAGAAGAATGTAAATGACGCTAGTTAATCAAAAATAAAATACAACTTAACATTAGAATGGAAGAGGAAGTATATCCAATGTATGAATACTTTGAAAGCGATGAAGTATATCCAATGTATGAATACTTTGAAAGCGATGAAGATTATATAATCAACAAATGCACTCTATGCATGGAAAAATATTTTTATTCTAACTTGTATATACAACTCATACCTCCTCATTAGCATACTTGTTTCAAACAAGATAAACAATAGTATAATTTATTCTATAGAAATGCTACGCTAGACAAATTATCCGATAGAGTTGGGCAAAGTCAAAGTGTATGATAAAAGAGACAATCAAAATAATAAAAAATTGAATTATTTAGATAATAATATACGTATTATTATCTAAAATGATGGTTGTTATACAAGAAGTTTTGGAATGTGCTATCTGGTTGCTGAGAGAAGGAACAAAGGTCATAGATATCAGTAATGCTTATGTTGGTCCTAGCATTAGTCTGAATGTCAAAAACACTAGAGAGTTAAGACGACTCGCCTATTTGGTTATTGCAAGTTTTAATAATGCGGATTTCTTACACCCAATAATCCAGCATCAATTCAATTCTATTAAAAGGTCGATGAGTATAGAGCAAATGAACTATTGCACTGGTGTTATATTTCACGCCCGAGAAGTTATAGACAATGAAGAAATGTACTGGCACGAATGGGAGAAGGGATTTTGGCATATCGCGAATGCGTGTTTTAAGTTTAGTGCAAACGACAAAATCCGAGATAACGCAATTAAAATAATTACAAGTTTGTCTAAATATTCGACGAGATACTCGCCGGATTTTGATGAAGAAGATTTTGTTAATATTTTAGAAATAACAGAAGAAGTAATGACAACGCAAGGATATGAATGGGACGACGAAGACGGTGTATGGAAACTTAAATTTTAAATTAAAAAATTGAATTATTTATTAGTATTATTAATAATATATAAAATGGATCCAGTAAGATTGACAATGATGAGTATGCGAGGAATATGTATGTTTTGCACAACCCCAGAAGAAGAAACCAGAACTAAACATGTGTGTTTAGAAACACTTCACGGGTTTTACTCGTGTGGTAAAGTGGAATGTACCGACAGACTGTTTTCAGAAACAGATGATTGGTGGAGAGATAAATCGTATGGCGACGTTTATTATTTAAAAAATAATCGCGATATAAAAATAACACGCAGTAATGGATACAATGAGAACGGATGGTCGATAATAAGTCCAGTGGTCTTGCAAGATTCATATGGTAATAATATTGTTTATTGTACATCGACTTCGAGTGGGTTAGAACGGTGGTGTAAAGTTGATATGTTGCTTTACAACAATCCAGGATATGTGTCTAGGGCATATAAAAATTTGTGTGCTGAATGTGGCGACGACATGGGTCCGATAAATCCGCGCCAACTTTGCGGAAAATATATGTGTAATAAAGAAACGATTTATTACGAAACACCAGAAAAGGTAGAGAACGAAACGGCATATACAGCCTATCAAAAAAACACAGAATAAATAATTATCGGAATTCTGTTCTACAAACAGCACAACTAACACATTTATCAATACAATCAATACAAAAATGATGACCACACAAAGATACCATATGTTTTTTTTCCGGCATTTCTGACCATTCTTCGTAACACACAGAACATCTATCTATTTCGGGATGCATTTTTATTAAATCGCCGGCAACAAAATCACATAAATATTTAGATGTATTGGGTTTTTGTGACGAATTGTATAAAAATGCTAGAGTTAAATTTTGAACAATGTATAAATCAATTGCGGAAATTGTTTCCTGGTTCAGATTATAATAATCATATTCTTCGTTTAAATTATCATAAACATATTCTTCGTTGATAGGATAGTTCGACTGATCCATTATATTACTTGTGTTATTTTATTAAATTAAATTATCTAGAAATTAATTATTTAAAAATTGAAATGGGTTGACAAATATTCAAATCTCATTTAAAATGGTTAAAAATGAAACTGGTGGAAAACGCTCGAAACAAGTTGCGCGCAAAACTGTAGAAAAACCTCAAACATCTCAACGCGTCAGATACGTAGAAGAACCTGGCGAGATGTATGCGATAGTCACCGCAAAATTCGGAGGGAGAAATATACAAGTGATGTGTCATGACGGGGTTTCTAGGCGATGCGTTATACGCAATAAATTTATGAAATTAAAGGGGGATAATTCTATATCCATAGGATCGTGGTTGATGGTTGGCATTTACGAATGGGAAAAAAGGGTGGATTGCACACAGACGTGCGATGTGTTAGAAATATATTTACGTGCCGAGAAAGAAAAAATAAAACAAACTGTAAATATTTCTGTAATAAAACATATTATAGAAATATCTAATGAGATGGAAGGTAATAAAAAAGGCAGCGAACTTATATTTTCTGAAACGTTGGATACAATACCAGAACAAGAAAATATTCATCTTATTGAAAACACGCGCGAAGATAATTGGTGGGTTCCGAAAGATTCGGATAGTGATGGAGAAAGTGGTGGCGAAGATAAAGATGGTGGCGACGAAGACAAAGATGGTGGCGACGAAGACAAAGATGGTGGCGATAAAAATGATAAAATTAAACCGTATTCTGATAATTTATCAGAAGCGACAATTAAACAAAAACAGAATTTATATAAAGAAAAGGATTTCGAAAAAACTATGAAAATAAAAGAGTCTAGAAAATGCAAGACAGAAACTACTTTTATAAACGAAGACGACATCTAAATTTTATTATCTAGAACAATAAAACACTAAATAAAATAAAAAACTCTAGTATTGTTTTTTATTTTATTTATTTTAATTTGACATAACTAAATTAGATTATACATGTTTTTCCTCAACAAACATTTCAACGTATTCCACTATAACTGATTCTTCCGATTCAGACGAATATATAATTTCACTTGATATATTATTTATAATATTTTGCTCATCCATCCCGACGGAACTATAATGAACCGACGAAGTCCCATTCAAATATATATCGGTATTTACCTCGTTCTTATGATTATTTAAGAAAATCATATATTCCATCTTATAGCATTTTTTTTTCAATCTTGCATTGAAATCTGCCGTTTCTTTCTCAAATGAAATTCTTTCTTGCGAAGGTTTCCCAAAATCAAAATATCTGTCTTTTCCGAGTCGAAGCGGCATCCTAACCCATCCGTCAGGAACACCATTTACGATAGTATCTACATAAACCTCTTCTTCCTTCAACCAGTTTTTCGGTGCAACGGTTTTAGCAAAACTTAAAGGTTGTATCTTAGAAGATACATCAATCCTAACAGGATTAGATAAACTCGGAAAATCTGATGATTTAATTGCGAATCCTCGGTTTGCTCTCCACATTTTATACTTGTATAAGTTAAACTTGTACATTATATTTCAATTTTATTTCAAACATGACTAGTTTGCGAATTGCCGTTATTAATCACTTTTATACGGTTTCCAGTGGTATACATTGTTCTTATCTGGTTGAGATATCCACATTTTTCCGTCATTCCCTTGCGTTGGCCCTTTCCCAGCACCATCTATTGCGTGCATCGTAGGTCCTTTCCTTATCTTTTTCTCTGTTTTCTTTTTAGATGCGAATTTCGATTTCTTTTTAGAAGATTTTACCGACGCAGGTGATTTCCGTCTTATTGCCGATTTCTTTTTTACCGAGGAGGATTTCTTTTTTACCGAGGAGGATTTCTTTTTTACCGAGGAGGATTTCTTTTTTACCGAGGAGGATTTCTTTTTTGTCGCACCTTTGACTGGGGGCATACCGCTTCCCATTTTTTGTTTATGCCACAATTTAGCAATTTCTTTCATACGTTCTTTTGCTGGTATAGAATTGCCCATTACGGCCATCTGTTTTTTTACAAAATCGGTATATGGTGACATTATTATATATTTATGCTATATAATATTTTATTAAATATAAGAATATTGTTTATTTATATTTATGGAAGAAACTCCTCCGTGGTTATTTTACATTATAATAAACGATAAATGTACTTACGCGGGGGTATCGCCAGATCCAATTAAACGCCTCCGAAAACATAACGGCGAAATATGTGGAGGCGCTAAATATACAACGAGCAAAGGTCCTGGATGGAAACACGTATGCATTATAACTGGTTTCAAAACCAAACAACAATCTTTACAATTCGAATGGGCGTCCAAACACGTTCCCCCTAGAAATAATGGAGGCATTGTAAGTCGAATTAAAAAATTATATATTCTATTGAATAGAGAGAAATGGACATCAAAATCTCCTATGTCCGACACCGTGCCGCTTGAGATAACGTGGCACTACGATTGTCCGGAATTAAACGCAATTGATAGGAAAGTACCAGAATATATAAAAGACAATTACAAACCCATTATAAACCCATTATAAACCCATTATAAACCCATTATAAACCCATTATAAACCCATTATAAACCCATTATAAACCCATTATAAACAATTTATAAACAAGTATTATACTATAGAAATGAACCAGTCGTCGGATGTAGAAGATTATTCATACGATGAACTATTGCAGATTTTAGGAATTAAAACTTTAAATCCAACACTTGCAGAAGTAGAAACAGTTTCAAAAAAACTAATAAATAGATTAACTGATTCAGGTAAAACGGATTTAGTTGGATTGATTGAGAGAGCAAAAGAAAGATTAATATCAGGAGTTCCAATAAACAACAATGCGGGACCAATCCAAGAGGACTGGTATAAAAATGAATATTCGTCCCAACCTGATAAAGTGCAGTCGGATAAAATAACAGACAGAAAGAATAAAGTCGATGTATTCGACGGTGGCGATTCTATGGCGATGAATCCACAACAACTTGGAATAACTAATACACACGATGTTCCTATCATTCAAGGGGTGTTAAATCCAAACCTTAAAAATATAATTACACGCACCGCAATAATAGATAGTCGGTTCAGACAAAACATAATACCCTATTCTAAAAATGTAAATTCTGTATCCATAAATACTAATTTTACGGTGGAATTAAGCGAACAACTCACTAATGTAGTTTCTTTAAAAATGGGGTCAATTCAAATACCAGCGTCGTGGTATACATTTGACGATAATATTGGAAATACTTGTTTTATTTATAAAGAAGGTACAGGCGCACCGCAGTATTTTAATGTCCCTCCTGGGAATTACAATCCCGAAACATTAAACTCGTTTTTTCAATCAATAATATCTACTTTATTCATATACGTATCTGATCAGAACGGATTATTATCGTTTTATTCAAATTATGTCGGAACAGTGAAACTTACATTTTACGACTCTGCGTCATTCAATAAATGTCGGACTGGTTGTAACGCACAAATGAAAATAAACCAGAATTTTGGATGGTATTTGGGGGCTAGACCGGACAATAACGATGAACTTTCTATTACTATGCAACAATATATTGCTCCATCAACAAATGTTTATCCGCTGCAAGCACTTCCCAATTTTAACGGTCCGTTGTATTTTTTATTAGTTGTCGATGATTATAATAATAACAGCACCGATAATTCTCTCATCACTGCTTCTACTACAAACACTAATCCAGACTTGCCTTCGTATTACAGCACTGGTATAAAAAACGCTAATAATACATTCGCGTTTGGATGTAATAATGAAAATCTACCGTTTATGACTAGAAGTTCTCCGCGAACTCTAACTAACTCGCAACTATATACGGCAAACGAGATATTTAACAACTCGCGACAAAAAATAAATAATAAATTGATATGTTCTTCTATACCAGATGTATTAGCGGTAATACCGATTGACGGTCTTAATAAATTACAATCTACAAACATCACTCCGACCGGAGGGATTGAGACGCCGTTAGCATATAAAAATGTGCAGATGACTACTCCCTATACTGCGTCTGGGTCGTCTCTCTCTGAGAGAACATATTTTGGTCCTGTTAATATTGAGAGAATACAAGTTAAATTATTAGATGATAGCGGAAACATTGTGAATTTAAATGGAAACGATTGGAATTTTTCTTTGATAGCAGAACAATTGTATCAATATTAGTATATTTTAAATACGCGATTAATTCTTTTTTATATCATGAACAGACGACATCAATTCAACGCAAAATTCCGTACAGTCAATTTCTAATTCGTTAATCATCCATTTTGGGATTTCTGTTATTCCCTGTCCGCGCTTAATATGTTTTTTTGTTTTAAAAATCAACATATTAAACTTTTCAATTATATTCTTATTTTCCTTACTCAGACACTCAACATCCAATCTACAATTCCCTTTATATACATATCTGTTATAATTGCCGTCTTTGTATATTTTGTAACATTTATCTCTTATTATTTCTTTAGTGATTATACCGATAGCCTTTATCCTATTTTCGTCGTTGTGCATTTCAAATACAAATATTGTAGAACCTATAGGAATTGATGGTTTCATTTCTCTCGGCGTTCCGTAAATACACCCACTATATTTATTCGTTTTACGCCACTCTTCATTTTCTCGCCAAGTATCGCAATTGAATCTGGTACATCCGAGTCGATATGTCATTTTATAATAATCGTATTTTTTGTTTGTTTTTTCAATTTATTAATTAATCTTCATGTTTTATACTCAATTAGTTTATACTCAAATATTTATACCCAATTAGTTTAACCCACGAAATTGAAGTAGGAGGAATACATATATGGTTTCTTTAGCGTTGCGTGGAAAGTCTATGACTTTTAAAGGAGAGGATGATTACAATACACCAAAGTCTGCGTGGGAATGTATATCATTATATCTACCAAAAAATAAAATTATATATGAACCATTTTATAGCAACGGATCTTCTGGTAGATACTTGAGAGAACTTGGTTGCATAAATGTAATCCACGATAATGTTGATTTTTTTACAAACTCATACTCGTATGATGTTATTGTTAGTAATCCGCCATTCAGCCATAAACAGCGAATATTTAAGGAATTGGAAAGATTAGATAAACCGTTTATTTTACTATTACCCGTATCTGTAATAACAAAACAATTTTACCGCTACTTTTCAAATAAATGTGGGTTAATCATACCTCCTAACAGAATCCAGTTTGAAAAGAATAACGTGCCGTTATCGCGATGCTGGTTCGATTGTATATTTGTTTGTTACAAAATAGACGGGGTGAGAGAACGGGAGATTATTTATATTGAATAATGGATATATACACAACGGATATATCCAGAATGTAATATAAAATATGCCTATATTGTATAGTGTAATGAGTTCATATATAAAAACGATTAAAAAACTATTGCGCCCTAAAAAAAGCGAATATTCTGTAACTGTAAAAAGTAGAAGACGGTCGAAAGCGCCGTCGTCTAAGGACATTTACTTAAAACTAGCATGCCCGAACGCAACCGATTGTATTGGATTTGGAAAAGAAACGCTATTGATAGACAAATATTTTGATTATTTTACAAATTTCAATTTAGCCGAACGTGCGGAAAGGGTCGGAGAAAAATCTAAAAACGGATTTATATTAAAATTAGATTATTTAAAGAATGGGTACAGTGCCTCTTGTATTTTAAAATCTGCAAACGAAAACACGCATACACACATTTCGGATAATTTAATGTACGAGTGGTTTGTGGGGATGTTTATAAATAAGTTTTGCTCAAAATTTACTTGTTTTTTGAAAACATACGGGTTATTTAAATATAGTAATAAAGAACATCACGCAGAGTTTGCTTCAACCCAGGTATCAATTGGTACGTTGAAGGAATTACAATTGCAGATAGAACCTTCTAATAGTTTAAACAGTTTTATAAAACTCGGATGTAAATATTCATATTTATTATGTATGCTTGTTCAATACGTCAACGGAATAACTTTATCTTCGTTGCTAGAACTTAAAAAAAACGACGAGCAGTTTATTAACTACGACCTTTGGTGCATTTTATTTCAAGTATATCACGCTTTATCTGAATTGCGTAATGTTTTTACGCACGGCGATTTACACTGCCATAATATAATGGTATTAGAACCTTTATCTGGTTCATATATTACATACAACTATTATATAAACGACCAATTGTTCTCGTTTAAAACAAGATACGTTGCAAAAATAATCGATTTAGGACGGGCGTATTTTAACGACTTTCCGGAAATTTCGTCGGACGCTATATACGCCAGTGCGTGTAATAACTGCTCCAAATGCGGATATGAATCTGGATTTTATAAGAAAAAACGCATTAAAAATGTAAGTCGTGATTTATGGTCGTTGTCGCTGATGTTTTATTATTTGGGTGAAAAAAATATAAATATGTCTCTTCCAGTTAAAGCTTTGATATCATCTGTGGTATATTCGGACGACACCCGAAACGCAGAAAGAAAAGAAAGCGGCAAATTAAAAGGAAAAATATATAATGTAAGTGACGCGGCAGATGCTATTGGCGATATTATACAAGCGAATAAAAATACCAATTATGATCCATACAATTATTATCCATATAAATATGTACCTACCGGTTCTAAAGATGACACATATACATATAATGAGGGGCAAATTTTAACTATAAGAAAGGGATATGATGTTCAAATAGAATATTAAACTTTTTCTACGACTACTTCCTTTGATATTCGTTTAATGATTTTATCTTCATTCATAGACAAGATTCCGTCTCCCCCTGTAGTTTGTTTTATTATGGACATGTATATATCATTCATTTTAGAATCCGTATTTTTACATTCGGGGTGTTCTTCGCTCCATTTAGATGCGAGTTGTATATGTTTAAATGATAATTGCTGTATTGTTTTGCGGAGTTTAGGGTTTAATTCAGTTTCTTTCTCCCATATATTTTCGTCTTTGACATATATTGTTTCTCGTTTTATATCGCTACAGTGTAGAGGTCGTTTATAAACATCCATTTTTTCGAGTTTGCCTATTATTAATTTAGACAGACCGTCGACATATCCAATCTGTCCTATATTTTCCAAATCGGAAAATTTTAGATCAATCGTATTTATAAAGTCACTGATATTCATCGCGTCTTTGCAGTGCTCGTTTAGAAAAAAGTTAAGATTGAATGTATTATTATTATTGATTGTATTATTTACATTATTGGTGTTTATATGTATATTTTTCGAAACATCGACTATCTGTTTCTGTAATTCATTATTGTTTTTAACCAAGTCTAATAATATTGTTTTAAACTCTTGATTTTCTCTCCTTAATTCTGAAATAATATTTGTTTCGACAGCGTTCGCTGCATTGGTCATACATTTTTTGGAATGACCCCATAACCCTTTGCGTGATTTATACACTTTTTTACATTTATCGCAATTATACGTTATTGTCGTTGCGGAAAATCGTGCTACCAAAGTATTACCAAAATGTTTATGGGTTAAAATGTGGCGGTCCCAATCATTTTTTCTTAAGCATAACACATCACAATCCGCGCAGAATTTTTCTTGTGCGGAATTTGCGGAAAATCGTGCTACCATTTATATTTATAGTATAATATATAAAATGTTTAAATTGTTTAATAAAAAAGTTATGGTGTGGTTTTTGTTTGAAAAATATTCGGTTTTAAGAGCATAATCAAGCAAAAGTCGTTTTTTCACTTTTTTTTCAAATTAAGATGTCACTATTCCATTTTGGACATTTCTAGAAATGTCCAAAATGGAAAATACAATTGTAGATTTAGAAAAAAAAATGAATAAAATAATAAATAATTAAATGTGTATGTTACAAGAACTTAATATTTTCACTCGCTCTACGAGTTACACATTTCATTTTTTCACACACCTACGCGTCTTTTTATTTTTCCGTTTGCCTTTGGGGCATCTCTTAGACTTTGATTTCTTAGACTTTGATTTCTTAGACTTTGATTTCTTAGACTTTGATTTCTTAGACTTTGACTTTTTATCCACGACTAAATCAAAAAAACTACCAAGTTCGGGTTCAGTGGGGTCATCTTTAACCGGAAAATATTTTAAACGAATCGTATTTACATCGCCGACATTTAATTCTTCAGAACCGCGTTTCTTTGCTAGTTGAGCACCCTCACTAATAAGTTTATATATATAACATTCCATTGTATCGTGAAGCAATGAGAGAATCGAAGCATCAACGCTGGCACCATATGTTTCATAAGACACCATCGTATTAAATTCGGATTGAGTTAAAGCATTGTCGGTTTTAGACGCACAAGATAATCCACTCGGAATTTTACGCCGAATATCATCAATCGTATTTGGTTTATCTAACATATAATTAATAAACCTGGTCACTCTACCATATATTTCTTCTGTTAAATAATCTCCCATTTTAAGGTTTTCGTCAGTACATGTTTTTTCGGTCCATTCTTGGATGGCGTGTATGGCTTCAGTAGGTTCTGACGTTAGCATTATAATATTATAATAATATTATAAATTGTATCCGATATTTGTTATTTTATGATAGACGGCAGAATTATATAAAAAGCGGTTCCAACTATTAACCCAAATGCACTACCTACTGCCAACTGATTTATCGAATGTTTGTTCGTCGAATAGCGTTGCCAAAGAGTAATACATGATTGAAGTACAGAAATTGTAGTAATAATCGGATTTTTAAAATAAAATATTATAAAAGTTAATTCTGAAATAACTTGTTGTGCGTGTCCGGATGGCATTCCAAAATTTCGATGAATACTAAAATAATTATCCAACGCGGGTGTTAAATTTTTAAAATTTTTGTTTTTATAATTATTAGGGCGTGGATACTTTAATGTATTTTTTATTACGATATTAATAAATTGGTTTATTGCTTGCCATATAATAACATAAATATACAAATAAATATTATGTGATTGAGTTGTCGTTGAAATCATAACTAATATTAATATTAATAGATTTATCGGTCCATTTGAACCAATGCAAGAGAGATAGTTCATTATACAATTAGTTTATTTTATATATTTGTATAGAATCACATTATTTCTCCTTGATTTGTTTAAAATGGGTAATTACGCCAAAATGGTCGGATGCGTTTATAGGCAAGCTGTATCCACGGTCCAGCATTTTAACGCCTTTTAGTTTAGAAACGTCTAGACCAAGTTTTACTGCCTGTGACATATTTTTATAAAACCATTCAGATTCTTTCACATTTAAATACATTAGTTCTTGTCCAAACACTCTGCTTTTTACCGAGACAAACCTATGTGCATCCGCACCAGGTTTAATAAATAGTCCGTCATATCTATAAAACTTGTTCAGCAGTTTATAATTATACCGCATCATATTCAAATCAGTATCTTCTGTAAAACCAGTCTTAGAGGTATGGAGGTGGCGAAATGTATCTACGAACCCAGTATCCTTTAATTTATTTAACATCGCTACTTCCGGCCAATCATTTATTGTCCCGTCTAAGTGGAAGTTTAGGTCGCCACATATGATAATATTCATGTTTTTATAATTTTTTTCAATCATATCGTAGACAAAATTTAACAAATCAAATCTACACCTACTGTAATGTATCCAGTTCATTTCTTGTCCTATCGACGATTTACTACCCGCTTGTAAATATAAATTAAAAATAATAAGGTTCGGAAATTCTACAACGCACATTGAATTTTTGTATTCTAATACACCGGGCAAACCATATACCCCAATACGTTTAGGGGTATATTTTGACACAAAGTATGTATCTACGTCTCGGTTTCTTCTATTATCAAATTTATATGCAGGTTCAGAGGCAAACTTGTATTTATCTATTATCGGGCGTTTTAATTTATCAAGCATATGTTCCGACATTTCTTGAAAACATAACATATCCGCGTCTTGGTCTAATACAGTTTTAATTAATAATTTACTCCGTAGGTCAATAAGATGTTTTAAATTAGGTGTCACAGATAGACCCCATATGTTATATGTCATAATACTGAACCTTTCGGGAACTGTGTCATATACCTTATTTATTTTTTCGTAATCCACTCTTAATCTTGATGGATAACACCCCCTACCTATATTTTTAATATTATACCCGAAATCAGTGCCGGCGGCAGCGGCAGCGCCAGTTGTATTTAGAACGAAATTTCTGTTTCTACGTGTTCTATTATTACATTTATCTACCGAATTTACGCATAATCCTCTACCCAGAGCACGAGTTCCGCATAAATAAGGAGTTGTTTTTTTACACCTAATGTCTTTTTTAGACATTTCTATATATTCCATTATATTACTTGTATAATATATTATGGCGGCATCAAAATGTTTTAATACTATCCAACCTTCTCAAACCTCTAGCGATTATTTAAACCAATTAAGACAGACTACGATTTTTAATGTAACAAATAAAGCGGTTATCAATAATACATTCGGTGGTTATAAAAAAAAAACATTTAAAATTTCAACAAACCCAAATAATATTAGCGGTTGTCTTATATGGGCAGACAGTTACGAATCTTTAATAGATGTTAATAAAGGCAAAACAATTGTAAAGAACGAAATAAATACAAATTTCGGAGAATACAATGCCCCATTTTATACTACATCGAGCAGCAACGCTTATGATAGAACGATTGTAGTAAATTCAAATTATAAATATCAATACGACGATACTTGTTTTTACAATTCAGAAGAAGGACACGTTCCGCCATATATGAATAGTGTTAAAATTGTATCAACCACAATTCCGGCGATACAGAATTATATAAAAAGTATAAATCAAAAACAATTATTTCATAATTCCAGAACACCGAGATCTATTGGTTTTGGAAATATTTGCCCATAAATTTTAGTTTTACTTATCCAGCAATTAATTTAAAAATTGATTGTATAATATATTTTATGGTATTCATATTAGTATTATGAATTTATCCTTGGAGCAACAACTAGCGTTTGACGAGTTCAATTCGGGGAACAATATATTTATAACTGGTCCGGGAGGTTCGGGTAAAACCGAACTTATTAGACAAATTTTCAATTCTACTAAAAGAAGAATACAGGTATGTGCACTTACTGGATGTGCTGCGATTTTGCTGGAATGTAAAGCAAAAACAATTCATTCGTGGGCAGGTATAGGAATAGCAAATGGTACAGTGGAAGAAGTAGTTGCTAAATGTACCTCAAACAGGTTTAAAATGTCACAATGGACTAAAACCGACGTTCTAATCATAGATGAAGTGAGCATGATGTCTAAAAAAATATTTGATATATTAAACTTGATAGGAAAGAAAATGAGAAAAAACGACAAACCGTTTGGAGGAATGCACCTTGTATTTTCTGGCGACTTTTACCAATTGCCGCCTATCGGTTCTGACGAAGCAAGTTCTGCCTTTTGTTTCGAAAGCGAAGATTGGACTAGTACGTTCAAATCAATTATCAAACTGAAAACGATTTTTAGACAAACTGACCAAACATATTCAAATATCTTAAACCAAATAAGAGAAGGGGTCCTGTATAAATCAGGCGTTGATAAATTGAACGAGCATCTCAACAAACCTCTCCCATGCGACGCGTCGTTCAAACCAACAATTTTAATGTCGCGTAGGAAAGATGTAGATGCTATAAATTGCGAAGAGATGGGTAAATTGAGCGATGAAAGCAAGGTTGTATATACATTGAAAAAAGTTATATTAGATAAATGGTCTAAACAAAGCAGTGAAAAACAAGATGAAAATGAACACAATTCACTTATAAATAATATCATTGCGGATAATGAGATTGTTCTAAAAAAAGGGGCACAGGTAATGTGTATATCGAACATTGATATGGAGAGCGAGCACCCTATCGTGAATGGCAGTCAAGGAATTGTAGTAGATTTTGTTGGCGGCTTACCGATGGTAAAGTTTAATGGAGGAAGTTGCCCGAGAATTATGAGTTATCATACATGGATTAGTGAAAACAATTCATGTATAGCAGTTATGCAAGTTCCGCTGGTTCTTGCGTGGGCTATTACTATACATAAATCGCAGGGTTGTACTTTGGATATGGCACAAATTGACGTGGGGTCGGGTATTTTTGAGTGCGGGCAAACATATGTGGCTTTGTCTAGAGTGAAAAATTTAGATGGATTGTTTCTTACCGCGTTTGACCCGTATAAAATAAAAGTGAATAAAAAGGTTCAGGCGTTTTACAACAAACTTAAATGAGTGAATATTATTATTTATACAACGTCTCCAGTTCAAGCACGAAAGACCAGTCCATATTATTTAAATCTATTATTCTCCCGTATTCGTCGTACAATCCTATTTTTAGTCTGTTTATATTGACTGGTCCAAAATAAGTACGCGGTGACTCGGTTTTATCTGGATTTATAACACAAAACAACCCGCCGTTCATAATTTTCTGAGTGCTCGAAGATAGTTCGATTCTGTCTAGAATATTTTTTTGCAGTACGGAACTACTGTACATCGCGGTATAGGATTGACATTCGTTCATCTGATAATCATTTATTGATAAAAACCCGTACTGGGGTCCAGTTATCATACATATCCCTTCTGATGAAAATGTCGCACCAGTTTGTACGGTGTAAGACGCTGACCTAAATCCAAGTTGCCACCCACAACGCAACGGCAATGGAGTATTCGGGTCAATATTGAAAGTAGAATCAACATTAAATGTGATTATGATATCACCCCCGGATGTATTTGTAAACGACGCCCGACCAGACACAGAGTCTATTGTAAATGATACCCCACCTGGAAGACCTGTGACAAATGACGAAATATTTGAGAAAGGTGCATAATTCCCGTCGGGAATTGTGATGTTACTCACAGTACCACTCTTTGTTACGTTAAATGTCGAGTTACCAAGTGTCTTAGAAATGCTATAATATGAACATGGGAGAGAAACTTGTTTCAGAGACATAGATAATATGTTAGGATACGCGTTTGGTAGATTAATCTCGAAGTTAGTTGACTTTGTATTAAAATAATTTGGTCTAAATTTACTATCAATGCTAATATACTGTTTTACGGTCTTGATATTAATAGGATTTATATAAGACGTATTTAATTTTTGTGCTACGCCGTTTGAAAATAGACCAGACGATTCATCTGCTCCCATCGGAGGACCCGTAACATAATTGTTGTTATTGCTTGATGTATTTTTAGCGTTTTGTATGTCGTTTGGAATAATATAATTCATACGTTATATAATATATAAACTTTAATTGTATATTATACTTAATTTATAATTCTATTCAATTCTAATCAATTCAGTTCAATTCACAATTATAAATTAATATACTCGATTAACCTCCTCTACAACTCGAACAGTTTTTTTTAGGCGCGCCTAAAATTTCCCGCATACTTATTCCGATCATACCTGAAGTGGTATCAAAATTTCTTGTTAAACCCGATTCTGTATTTTTTGTGTGGTTATTTGTGCGATGAAGTCTAGTGAGATCAGAGAGGGATCCAAAATTATTTTTATTCTCTTTAAGCGGAAACATAGTCATTCGCATTGCTGTCATTTTCGGTTTAATATATGTATTGTCAGACAACGTCTCGTTGCCGGCGTTTATTTGAGGCATAGTTACGAACATTCTACTCAACATTAAATATAATATACATATATTATATTTAATGCTAAAACAACAAAAATTATTTTTATCTATGTGCATTCCATTTAGAATTTTACTTGTCTTAATAGCAAAATATTTAAGTCATAAATACTTGGCCTATATGGGATACTTAATGTTATTTCCGGCAATAGGTTTTGCCGCGATATATTTAACCAATTCAAGAAAAACGGGACTAGAGGTATTTGGTGGAAAAATATGGTGGAATGATTTAAGACCATTTCATTCTTTGTTATATTTCGCGTTTGCGTACAATGCAGTTGTCTTGAATAATAAAAGCGCGTGGATATATTTACTTGCAGATGTTATTCTAGGAATTTCTGCATTTTTAGTTCATTATTATGTGTAACTTAATATTTTGTATGTGTCTTGGATGGGACGGGTTGGGGTGGGATTTCTCTCGATTATCCAACTAACTAGTTCATTTAATTATTTAATGTTATTATAATATATTATGTCTATAGTTGCACTTAAGCGGAATTCACGCAGATTTCAGTACCCAATATCTGGCGGAAAAGCGGGATTTGCTTTAAACGGTTGTTTGCGAAATATCGGAAGAGTTGGTCCAACAAATCTAGCAGTGTCTGTAACACACACTCCGTTCAGAGGAACTAAACCGGTTGGTCATGGAGGTTTAAGTGGGACTTATCCAATAGTCATTACAAACTCTGGTCAGTATAAAGACTACAATAACCCTAATATAATTAAAAAATCGGTTAAAAATACAATGGGGTATATAGACGATGTTCTCGAAATACCCGGAAATCGTTATATGAACCTTGTGCAAAAAGCAAATGAAAATATTCCAGGGGAGGGAACATCAACAGACAGTGTATCTTATCTGCCGGTTCAATGCGATCAATCAACGTATATTCGGAATGTAATTATATACAATGGAAGTTGTGTCGTAAATAAATCAGACGATTTGCTTCTCGCGCATAAGTCACCGTGCAGTAAAACATATTATATTGGAGGAATTCCTGAATGTAGCACAACTTACGCAAAAACGAACGGTTCCGGCGCTATGCCATCTGGACAATATATTCAGAGTTTATTGATGAGTTGTCCTCCTTTTAAAACCCCAAATAAGACAATATTTAATTAGAATTTATTTTACTGATGGTTCAATCAATCAATCACCTCGCATCGCATATGTTACCACTTCTTTCTTACTCTCTCAACATCAATAAGTTAAGATACGCTAATAAAAATATAATTATACATTAATCAATCTCATATGATAAGCGTAATGTATACTATTTTAAATTTCTGTATTGTTCTTTTTATTTATATACATGTGATGTTCCATCTTAAAAAGAATGATTCAAGTGAAGTATATGAAATAACCCATTTACAAACAAAAGACAATTTCGAAGAAGTATGCGATATCAGACAACCCGTTGTTTTTTATTTCAACCACCATCAAACCTTGTTAGATGTTTTTAAACAAGAAAATATACTAAAAGAGGCAAAGTCTTTTAATGTTAATATACGCGATACAACAAAACCGCCAGATACGCTAGATACGCAAACCAGCATTAAAAACGCCCTAGCGCTTGTCAATAAAGATACACCGATAACATCGAAATATCTATGTGAAAAAAACCACGAGTTTTTGAAAGAGTCTCGCTTATTCCATCAAATTAAACTCAATGATACTTTTTTAACACCACCGATGTCATTAAATAGTTCATACGATTTACAATTTGCGTCAGACAAGTGTCAATCCACATTGCGATATGAACTTAATTATCGTACATTTTTTCTGGTAACGGAAGGCACCGCTAGCATCAAACTTGCTTCTCCGAAAAACACGCGATATTTATTTGAAGAAAATGATTACACCAAATTTGAGTTTAAATCAAGTGTAAATCCGTGGTCGGTTCAGCCAGAATATACAGTTGAGGTTGATAAAGTTGAATGGGTCGACGTAAAATTGACGAAAGGACAATTAATATTTATTCCAGCGTTTTGGTGGTACAGTATAGAATTTGATAAAGGCGCGATTATAGCGAAATTCTCGTATAGAACATATATGAATACTTTGGCTATAAGTCCGAGATTAATAAATAGATTTATACATCGTATTGCAGAAAAAAATATATTTTAATTTATTTATCTTGAGAGATACTATTTATCTTATACAGTTTGATTTTACGCATATAAATCAGACAAATTCTGAGATTTACGCCCTTACCTATTTAAAATTGAACAAAAAATAAAAATAATTTAGCAATATATAACTATAATGGGTCTAGGTACAAAATTGGGACCTGGAGGCAATACTCGTACAAATTTTTCAAGTTCTATTTTTAATAAAACTACCGGAGGCATAGGAGGTTTAAACATTTCGGTCCGTCGTGCACAAAGCAGAACTACCAGTTTTACTAATTTTGGCGTCAATGTTTCAACCGGTCCTGTGGGTCGTGTGGGTCCTGTGGGTCGTGTGGGTCCTGTGGGTCGTGTGGGTCGTGTAAGCCCGACGGGTGCTACATTGACCAGTGGCAATGTCTCCGCTGACATAACGATTACGCAAGGTATGACGCAATTGGGGTTTCCCTACGACTACCCAGGTTCGGCGTATTTACCCTTTACTGGAATGGATTTTTATTTTTTTGGAACAAATTATGGAAATTCAGATAATAGTATTTATTATAATAATGCTAACGCTTTTGGGTTTGGTTCATCAGATACGGAAAACTCGTATGTTTGGAACCAGTATAAACCGGGTATTTTATTTGATTTTTATGAGGTTGTGGATAAAGGAACATACGTGTCGAGTAGTCCTTTGACTGGAACAATTTCGGGCGTTAAATATGTAAGAATTGTTTCTCGACAATCTTTGTATCATCCCGTCTACGACGTTGGAAAAGAATATGAAATATATTATGTAAGAGACAATGCGTATCAATACATGCAGTTCAATTGTAAATCTACGTTGTCTAATGATAGGAGCATGTTCAATTTGAACATGCTCTCTAATACTTCGGGTATAATTGATCAAAATGGCACTTATTATGATACACTCGGAATTTTGAACTATCATCCTGCAAATGACGACCCGCCTAAAGCGGGTGAAAGTTATGTTATTAAAAGTAACTTAAACGGTAGCAATTGGGAATATTTCCCAAATTATCATTTAATTTTATAAAATATTTTCAAAAGTGATTATAAATAACCAGAAAATATATCAAAAATAAAACATAAAAATATGAGAAGGAATATTTATAAATATAATTTCAAATGAGAATTTTAAATACATAAAGGAGTAAACAACTTCACGAGAACAATCAATACGCGTCTCTTATTTCTATATATACTCTAATTCCGGGACTTTCTCGGTAGTTATATTTAATAATATTACAAATGCGTGTATATTCAATGTCATTCATCTTCACAAGCAATTATCCTCATTTGAACTGCGTCTTGTCTGTGTTAGTTCTTTTTTACGCGTTTCGCTTTATAATAATCGCCCTTTTTGTCATATATTATTTACAATAAATAATATATTTCTACACTACATAGTATCATTCTTATATTTTGATTATATCAATTCTTCAAATAGTCCATGTTCTTTACCATTAGACAAACAAGGAGTTTCAGGCGGAGTATTAATTCTAACGTCGCGATTTATCATAGAATTAGACAATTCTATTCTTTCAATTAAATCCGAAAAGTATTTAGAATGATGTGTTGTATATGTTTCAATGTATTTAATAAATGTATTTATTCTCTCTTGTGTTTCGTGTATTTTATAAGTTTCTTCTGTTATCATACCTTCTATATGTATCCCATTGATAGATATGCTAGTATTTTGTTGATTTTTCTCGCGCACATTATTTAACCCTTTTATCAATTTAACAATCATCGAATCCACAAGTTTCTCCATTTCTTTCAACACTTCGTAATCATACACCTTCATTGTATCCAAATCTCTATAAATTGGAAATTTAGTATGCACCGCATCAGGTATAAATGAATTGCTAGATTTATGAGAACAATATTCTAAAATTGTATTATACAATTTATAGTATTCTCCGTAAATGTGATTGTCGATGAGTTTAAACGCGTTTATGTGGTTGGTTAAATCACACCCAATAAGTTTTATTTGAAAATGTAGAGCATCAATACCTACGCAAAAATCTGCGTTACTGTTCAATTGCAAATCTTTGTGTATTTTAGACATTTTGGCCAATTTGTTTTCCATTTCAATGAAATAATTGTTAATTTTAGTGCGTTTTAAGTTTAAATGTTCAAATACATTAGTCTTGGTATATTCTACCGAATTAAGCGATTCGTCTGTTTTCAAATCTGTCATATATTAAAATGAGAAAATATAAACATACTATATAAATAATGGCAGATAAACAACCCACGCGAAACAAAAATGACACTGTGAGCATTTCTACAAACAAATCGTCTCAACTAGCGGACGTTGTATGGACACATCATCATGAGAAAATATTAATTGATTGGGCAGACAAGGCAACGTGCTATAAATGGTTACATGAACAATCTCAAGCAGAATTTGCTAGGAAAAGTCGATGGTTTACTATACCCGTCATAATAATGAGCACTTTAACTGGTACGGCAAACTTCGCACAGGACCGCATCCCTCCCGAATATTTAAATATGGCAACAATGGTTATCGGGGGCGTCAATTTAATAGCAGGAGTGATAACGACAATATCACAGTTTCTGAAAATAAACGAAATGAACGAATCTCATCGGGTTAGTGCGATGTCCTGGGGTAAATTCCAACGCAACTTACAAGTTGAATTATCAAAACCTCCCCTAGAAAGAACTCACGCCTTACATTTAATAAAAGTAGCCAAAGAAGAATATGACAGACTTATTGAAACTAGTAATGTTATACCGAAGCATATTGTGTTAAGATTTAAGGAGAAGTTTTCTGGAGGAGAAATAACATATGATTCTAACTTTAACCCAATTAACCTTACAGTGCAACAGCAGATATATATGGAACTTTCTAAACCAGCTATATGCGATGTTATAGAATCGGTTAAAAGACATGTATACGCAGAAACTCAAGAGGATATAGACAAACTAGAAATGATAAATAAAAACTCTCATTTACTTTGGAATAAACAGTTTGATTTAGACGCACTTAATTCCGAAAATGCTAAAATAAAAGAAGGTATCGTCGAGTTCAATAAATCGTTTCATACCGAATATGGTCGCTATCCTACATTGTTAGAAATTAAAAATAATTTTTCGGAAATAGACATCGAACTAATAAAGGAAACTGTATTTTCTATAAACACAACGCACGTTTAACCAAGATAATTTTATTAAAAATATTATATTAAAAATATTATATTAAATAATATGAATATTTATAGCATTTCATCAACTCCGTATTACGATAATGTAAAGGAAGAGTATAAAAATATAATTACTATAAATACTCGACCAAACGGTCCTTTATCTGAGAGAATTAAAATGTTGCAACCACAACGTATATCTAGTTTTGTAGGCAAATCTTCTAAATGTATATATGCAATTCTTGCGGAAAAAGGTACAAATGAGTTAATGGACGTTGCTAACATAACCGAATTGTTTAATTTTCTCTCGCGCAATAATTATCAAATAGATACATCTCTAACAACTATGATGCATGAATGCGAGTTTAATACAAACAGCACTCTAATATGTTTCATCCGTTGGAGTAGTGGCACATAACACATTTAAAATTATTTATAATATTTTTAAATTGAAATATTTACGCATCTATTGAATAATATACAATGGATGAAAATATATTGCACTCTGTTAAGGATGCGATGTTACTACAATACACCGAACAACTCACGGAAATAGAACTCATTGTTTTAGAAATAGCGAAAGACCAACTAGAGTCTTCGTTTTGTTTAGAAAAAAGTATAGGGTTTATTGAATGGCTTAAACATAATAATTTAAAGTAAATGTTAAAGTTGAATAATCCGAACTTACTAATAATAATATATACCCGCAATATCATTTTGAATTTATGAAAATGATATTAAGATTGATTTACATATTTGTGTTTTATTTGTTTATTTGTTTATTTGTTTTCTTTCCAACGTACCTTATTTTTTTACCATTATTAATCATACTCTTATTGCCTTTACCTACAACGCCTCCCCCGCTTGTTATGTTCGTGCCGACTTTGGTTTCATCGTTTATTTTTGATAGACTTTTAAACACTTGCTTTAATGTAAGTATCGACGTTACTAATCCAGAAGTGATTGCGTTGGCTATTGGTGCCCCTGTTTGAAGTCCAGAGTTTATACCACGCAAAATAGACATAATAAGATCGATTAGACCTCCAACGACAGGTATTTCTCCCACCGCACTCATTGCAACATTTATAATAAAAGTCATAATTCCTCTACCAGTTCTCTCTCCTACATTTGTTAGAATTTCTAACGCCTTGGTAATCATGGTTTCTGCCGGACCAGAGATATCTGATAATAAATCTATATTAAGATTTACAATAGCACTAATCAATTGTTGTAACTCTTGTTTTACATCCGAGTTCATTATTGCGTTTATTTGAGTAGTTCGGTCAGCCAATTCTTTCTTAATACTGCTACGTTGTATTATATTAGGATTGCCCAACCAGGGTATAAAGTTCAAAATCCCGTTTGACGCGAACGACTCTGCGTTATTTGCCAGATTTAATATAGATTGATTTATTCCATCGACTAAATTTTTGAAAACCTGAATCCAAGTTTTCGCAGCAACTTTTACAGTCTGTTTCATCTGGTCTGGTCTAGTATCGCTTACGTCCTCTTTTTTTACGAGTGCATTTTTAAATGCCTGAACTATCCACGAAATAATTGCTACTATTATAACAGATGACGCATGTATTATATCTTTTTTATTGGCATCATTGTCTTTTGCATCGTTGTCTTTTGCGTCCGCATTATCGTTAGTTGCTGAAACGCCTCCGCCTACCATATTTCTATTTTTTTTAATTGGTTGATTATTTACTCTCATTTTAAATGTTTTCTTTGCCCATTTTTTACGACCTTTGCGACCTTTGCGACCTTTACTAATTTTAGCAGTCATTATTAATATATGTATATATTATACTTCCTTTTTGCACATTTCCTTATATTCGTTATAAGTTATATTAATAACGGGAGCTTTCTCTTTTTCCTCATCTTCCTTCTTTTTGTTCGTTTCATATTCTTCTAACTTTCCTTTGAATTTAAACTTATTTGAGTTTTCTGTTATCACGCAATATTTTTTTCCACTGCCACTCCCACTCCCACTCCCACTCCCACTCCCACTCCCGCTAGATTTTCGATTATAATGTTTATACGCGGCAAATACATTAGTTTTTGCTGGAGATTGTATAGCAGTCAATTCCGAGAGTTTATCTAACTCGATATCTCTTTTCATTTTTATTTCTCCCTTTTCAAACTCATTTCGATAATTAACGCACAATATCTTACAATCATAAGATACCGCAAATAATCTGGCGAGCGTATCTAATATATCGTATGTAATATGAGTAACGCGATCAGTGTAATATTCAAATATTTCGTTTTTAAAGTTGTATGTCATTATTACCTCTCCTTCGGGAGTATCTTCGCGCAAAACTCTTTCGGATATATAGAGTTTATCTGAGGGGGTTAATTCGTTTTCCTCTAATTCGTCCAATTCATCGAAATATCGTGAAACAAATGTTTCTCTGTCGTCCAAGTCTTCAGAGTCGGTGTCATCCATTATATCTAAAACATTTTTTTGTCCGGACCATATAAATTTTACCGGGGACACTAACCGTACAATAAAAAAATCAATCATAAATGTAAAAAAACATATTAATAACATAAGTTTTACGTTGAAAACACTTTCAACCCCTTCTTTATTCATAAGCATACAGACACCATCGTGCTCGCCCAAACAATTTATTTGATTTGCATCATCAAACATATTTAATTATATAGTTATATAATTATATTTAAGTGTTTATTATCAGTATTATCAGTATTTGTCGTATTTAGTTTTACGCATATCAAATAATTTGTTTATTTCTGTTTCCATAATTGGCAAATTTATTATTTCAAAATTGGTTCCGTCGGGATGGAGTACAACCAACGCCAACTTTGTCACCGTCTTGTCATATTTACGTTCCAATATGGATTTATACATGTTTAGTTGTAATGCGTAGTGCCAGTATTTAGTGTCTGGAATAGACCCAATGCATTCGGTCAAAGCATATTTATTAAACTTGTTGTTTTTGCTTATATCTTTTGCTCTCTTCCAATCGTAAATAGATAATGTGCCATCTGGATTTTCATACACCATATCAATCGTGCCCGCCATTCCGATATCTTCGTGATAAACTGTCCATTCAGTTCTATACGGATGTAGGTTAGGATTGCATGAAACAAAATTGAGAAAGTATCTAAATCCTGTGTCATTGTCCGAGTTAATATCTACGTTTGTATCGCTCTGTTTAGAATTGTAGTAATCTTCTATTCTTCTATGCAGTTTAGTGCCTTCGCCCGAAGCAGATACGCGCTTTTTATCCCACGCCTCCTTTATCTCGTCTTTTGTTTTTCCATAATACTGACTATTAATCCAGTTCTTACCTTTCATCATGTTCTCAATAATCTTATCAGAGTCAAATGTATCAAACTGATTATGAACAAACGTAGTAACCGAAATGTATTTACCAGGTTTATATTTAGGTTCGTCGATAGTATATATATGATTTCCTTCGTCGAATTTAATATTTTTATCACGAGAATGATTATTTTTAATTGATAAGCAGTCCATTTTATGAATAGTATATAAATACTTATATCATTCAATTTTTTTATATTGAATGATATTGTTCCTTTCATACAAGTAAAGGATTGCTCTGCATACAATTGTCAATATTTTGGCATATCCACTTTAGTTTTTCGGTAAATCGCGGTCTTTATCGCAGTATATTTTTTTCCATAAGAGTTTGTTATTTTTCTCATATTTTTAAAATATGTTTCATCAAACGCATCTGTTCCCGTCTTGTGCGTGTTTTCTTCCTGCCATTTAATGAATTCTCCCATTAACAATTTCTCTACAATATATATTATTTTCTCTAATTCGGCGTCTTCTAATACAACCCACGTATCCTGTGGCGAATAACTGTATAATACGTTCTGATTGTGTTCAACAGAACGTATTATAGTGCACAAATCTTCTCCATCTTCGGATGCAGTCTTTAAGATATTGTATATCGTATCTACATAACTGTGTTCATCTTCAAATAAATATTCTAGATGGAGTCTAGTTGCAACCAACGATTTAACGTAAATGTCTATAGAACATACATTTTTGTAAGTTTTATTCAACCATTCTAATACATCTATTTTTTTAATACGAATTTCGTTTATTTTGGTAAGATGTTTTACCTTTTTATCCATCACTTCTATTTTCAGTGCCATAGATACCATCAGAGAATACATTTTAGTTATATGAGGAATTTCGTCCAATTCTATATTTTCTACGTCTCGCTCTTTCTTTGTTTTATTCATCAAATCACACATAACTACATGGTTGGAATAATGACGTTTCATTTTGTATGTTTTTCCACATATTACACAGTTGTAACTACGCCCGCCTACTATACGATTTGTATTTTTTATACTCATTATCATTTATTTGTATGTTATACGGCGTAATTCTTTTCAATTAATTATTAAACATTTTACGTTTAATCTTGTTAATAATATAAAATATTATACTACTATGGAATCTTCTTACCGGAGCGTGGTTTGTTTAAGCATGCGTTAGAATTTATTGAACCCATACAATACAAGTGAATTTCTACTCAATATTGTTGTTTAATTTTATAATTTTCGTAGTATAATATAAATGACAGACATGTGTAGTTGCAACTATAGTTTATATAAATTTAAGGATTCTTCGTGCCGTGGATGTTCTTATATCCAACGAGGTGTAAGAAGTGCGGCAAAACTTACACAGAAACAAATATGGGACCAAACCGGAATTTCGAGTAGTTTATATTCTATGAACTTGTCATCTTTAACAGTTTCTAAACAGCGTCTTCATTCGGGCAAAGATGTCAATTGGAACCAAACGAGCGACAGACAACTCCCTAGTGTTCAAAGGGTTATCGTACCGTCTCGCGGAAGTTCAACTAGAGGAAGTGTTACTCAGATGAGACCCGGCAGTTTATCGCCGGGCGGTGCAGGAGTTGATGTTAAATTTGGGTCATACGCCAGATATCTTGCTCTAAAAAAGTCATACAATTTAAAGCAGGGTATTGTTCCTACCGTCGGCGCGGTAAAACCTATAAGTGGAAATAAAACTTATGCGACAAATGCCGTTGCCGGCAGCGATAAATGCGTTTGTATATAACCTCTCTTTTAGTTTAATTCAGCAACACCAATTCTAGTATATAATTCAAACCAAGAAGTCAGTCAGTAGTTTTATTTGGGGTAGAGTTACTTTTAGGTTATATGCAAATTTACCCAATCATTCTTACACAGACATTGCCCTTCTATGCCTACAGGTCCAGTCCCCTATCTTAATAATTTAATATCTGTTACAATTGGTAGTTCGGTTACAAGCATTTTCTAGTTTAAAAATTGGTAAAAAAGGTAAATATTAAATGGCAAAAGGTATAAATTTCATTTTCTCTCGTAAATAAAATAAAAAGATAGACTATTCTACTAGTATATCTTTTTATCTACGATTTTGTTGGTTGAGTTTTGTTTTATTTTCTGTAATGTAAATAACCCATAAACAATAAGAACACTTCGGTAAGATATTGTAAAGTATGATATCTAAATCCGAAATATGTATTTTATATAAGTTATATAACAATTATTTGTTCAATATCAATTCCACCAAGCATTAACACCTACCAACCCCAAATTTAGTTGGTCGTCGGTATAAAAGTATGATAAATTATTCTTGTCTAAAAGTGCTGCACATATTAGAAGTAAAACTATATAATAGTTTGGTTTTGGAACACAGTCTAATAGTCTGAAATAGACGCGTGAGTTTTTTCTATTTTTTTCCTCTATATATGTCTGACTTTCGAGTTCGTCTTCATCTGCCGCAATCATTTCTTTTTTTAATATCCTTTCTTTGATTACAGAGATGGGCGTCTCTTTTACATCATCGTCGTCGAACCAGTTGTTTTGGGCAATCGGTTTCGTTGATTTTTCATTGCTGAAATTGGTATTGATAATGGACATTCTTTAATAGTTTTACATTCGTGGTTATAAATTTCAATTTTTTTTATACAATTGAAATTTAAATGCGTTGGTTGGTTGGTTGGTTGGTTTGGTTTGGTTAGCCAACCTCTGTGGTTTAATCGATATTAATAAATGTTTATTAATTATTGGACGCAATACGCTTCTTCGTTGTTTGAACCCAGAGGTATATTTCCTACTATGCACAACTTCCTATATCATTGTACCGAAGTCGGTATCCATTACTGCAAAAACCGCTACCCTAGTACTAGGGTAGTTATTACTATCGTAGTTATACTATCTGCAACTCCCTACATCCGTATGAATCTCCATCGTGTTCAACTGTAAATTCGCCAAGACCTTCGTTTCTCATGTATCTAACTTGTGCCTTGAATCCATCTGGGTCTCCATCGTCAAGCGGTTTATCTGTTTCTCCTTTTATTTTAATATATGGCCCTTTAAACTCTATACTCTTTATCTCGTCAGGCTCAGCAACATATCTAAATTTATCATCCTCGTATTCACCTTCCGACTTAAAATATTTCATAAAAGATGATTTAACTGATGGTGGGAGAGCGGAAACATTATTTAAAGGTATGTCGTTTTTTGTTGCTTTTAACCTTAAGGTAAAACGGTTATTTTTTTGTGCGCCACCTCTATGCATTTTTCGCCGCTTTGAACATTTACGCGTTTTTTTGGAAAGAGTGCAAGTCTTTCTCTTCAAACATCTCTTTTTACTTAAAGTTTTACATCGCGTTCTTTTACCTCCTCCGATTTTACGCGTTAAAGTCATTATATATTAATGCCATATTATTAAAAATAGAAAATATTAAAAATAGAAAATATTAAAAATAGAAAATATTAATTGTTATGTATGTTGTTGATGGCGCAGATACGCAATAAGTTTATAATGCACCGTAGACAATAATAGTCTGGAGTTTTCGTTTAATAAAACCATCGGTCTAGTATGTATGATATTATACATCATACAAAATATAATATCTAACAATTCAATTTAAAATAATTTAAATTTACATCATTGAGAGAAATACTTCCACAAAAAGAAATAAAAACAATATTTAATTATACTTATAAGTATATATGTTGATACGAGACTCCGATTTATTAAAGATTGAAAATAAAAATAAATATAGCATACGCGACCTTAGAGCAAATGTGGATCATTTAAACAAGAAGTTTTTATTACATACTCAACGTCTCGACGAAGAATTCTGCATTGAATATATTTTAGACATACGCATGGATTCTGGCGACGAAGATTCTTATTTGTTTTGCGAAAATTATATTCTCGAGTGCCAATCACATTTAGACGAAACCTTATTTTTTAAATTTAGAGACATTAAATACCCAAATGCATACGATTGATTTGTATATATAGCATACTTAAAGATAGATTGTTGATATTGATGCTATTGATGCTATTGATGCTATTGCTGTAACAATGCTACATAAAATCCCGCCCCATAAAGTATCTATTATACTGGTTTTTAGAGACCATCCTTCAAACATAAAATGTGCGGTGAAATCAAATACTGCATATGACGCTATGCCGAACCCTCCTCCATATATTAGCGAATCACGCAGTAAGTGCTGTTTTTGTATTTTTGGTAGAACTAATAATAATAGTCCAAGAGAGAGCGCGATATACACTAATGCGATAGAATAGTATCTTGATGTATACGGTTTTTTACTTATAGAGTGTGTTATATTTTTATATGTATTTGAATTATAATATAGATATGGCGAATCCACTAGAATGAATAAAAAGAATATCAGTAAAAATTTCGCTATTATTGCCATTCTATAATATATTGAAATAAAACAAAAAATTTAATAAATTCGTTGTTCTATTTGTTTTGTTTTATTTTATTTTTATTTATGTTCGTTCGCATAAATACCGCAGTATCCAAGTTCCAACCATAAAGAATACCACTTGAAATAATAAACTATCTCCGGGTTTTTTAAAAATATATGGTTCCACATATTTTCTTTCCACATATTTTCTTTCGAATAATTGTTTATATTTATTTTCATGCACTGGGGTAGGTATAACCTTTTTTATCGGGTTATGAGTTGTGGTCAATGGTTCCGACGGATTAACAAATTTACGAATTTCTTCTTCTATTTCACACAATCTTTTAGCGTCCCGTTCAAGTTTATGTTTCGTCTTTTGAAGAAACGCTTTAAATTCTGTATGCGTTTTCTCTCTGCATTCCTTTTCTCGGAGAAGTCTAATCTTTTCTCTTGTAATCATTTCAATTCTTGCACTGTCTTCCTTATAACATTTATTCATTTTGTGATTACAAATTAAAAGTTAGAAAAAATATTTCAATTTTAATTTTGAAATTTGAAATTTTAAAATTAAAATAAAAAGATAGATATCTATCTTTCTATTCTATCTTTTTACTAGTTGATTTATTTTTTATTTGTATTGATTTATTTTTTATTTGTATTGATTTATTTTTTATTTGTATTGATTTATTTTTTATTTGTATTGATTTATTTTTTATTTGTATTGATTTATTTTTTATTTGTATTGATTTATTTTTTA